>BNJU01001139.1_pt1 | contig 82948 bp, 104 predicted proteins | sample 8539281 | NCBI WGS metagenome assembly BNJU01 (sample SAMD00202456, study PRJDB9452) | human saliva metagenome | isolation source: human saliva | place: Japan | reverse complement strand
CAGTTAATCTAATGATTAGCTGTCTTTTTAAATTCTTTAAAAATCACCACCAAAGTCCGAAAAAGATGTACAGTATGTCTGATATGATAATTACAGTAAATGTATTAACGGAGGTAATTATGTCCAGATTAGCTAATATTGTGGTGTATGAAGAGAACAAGTGGATTTTTAAAGAACAACGGATTTTTATAATGAAGGTAAGTTTATAAAACTGCCGCATGATTTGGAAAAAAACATAGGAATGTAGTTGTACTCTCACCTAATGTTATCAAAGATATTGTGGAGGATAAGGACAAATTTTTTTACTAAGGAGTTTAAATACTCTTCAAAATGTGAAATCTCTGTTGTAAACGCAGACAGCTTTGAATATCCCTCAGATTTGGTAATGAATTTTGCCAATGCATATCATCCGGGAGGTGGATATAAAAGTGGGGCTTGTGCACAGGGAAGAGTGTCTATGCAGGCAGAGTACTTTTGTACGAATCTATAAGTTCACCCAAGGCTTCTAAGATGTATAAGTTTAATTTTAAATTTGGAACGGCATTTGATTCCGATTATATGCTTCTGTCACCTGTGGTAGATGTATTTAGAAATATAGATTTGGAATTTATTCCTAAACCTTATACCACAGCTGTTATGACTATTCCTGCACCGAATCTGTTTGACAGGGCATATGGACAGTCACAAGAGGCCCTTGATAGTGTGATGAAGAAAAGGCTCAGACAGTATCTATACTGTGCGGCAAGATTCGGATATAGAACAATTACATTGGGAGCGTGGGGCTGTGGAGCATTCGGACATGATGCCCGCAATGTCGCAGGATATTTTTAAAGAATTGATCGTTGAAGAAAAAATGTGGAAGCTGTTTGATAAAAATTATATTTGCTGTATATGGAAGAGGAAACAGTGAGTATAATTATAAAATGTTTAAAGAGGTATTGGAAGAGTGTGAAGACAGCAAAGTTTATACTGAATAAAAATACCTGCAATTGACGTACGTAAAAAAGTACGTTATACTTTCTTTGTAAGGAGATAATATTATGACTGCAATTAGTATAACGAAGGCAAGAGCGAATCTTTACCAAACTGTTTCAGATGTTAATGAATATTCGCAGCCGATAATTATAACAAATAACAGAGGGAAAAATGCTGTATTAATATCTGAAGATGATTGGCTGGCAATTCAGGAAACACTATATCTAAATTCAATACCCGGAATGACAGAGAGTATTCTTGAATCAAGAGATGAAGATATTTCTGAATGTACATCCTATAATCCGAATGAGGAGTGGTAAATGTATTTGGTTAAATTCAGTAAAAAGGCTGATAAAGACAAAAATTACCGGGTTTTATTCAAGGCGTATAAATATTCAGCACAGATTAGTATATGAAGTTTATAGTGATGAGATTATCGAGAATGGTATAGCGTATGAAGGTGTGGTAAAAGTAGCACGCATGTGGACGCATTATGAGGGAATAAAAATAAGAATTGAAAAATACAATCTTTGTGCTACAATAGTTCTTAGCAATATATGTTAAAGTTTTGACATAGTTTCAAAGCTTGACGGTTTTAATGGAGGTTTTGTTATGAAACGTTTAAGAATGATGCGTGCACCACTCAAGTATGTACAGGGAAAAGGAGCTTTGCTTCAGTTCCGCAAGGAAATGGAGTATATGGGAAAGAGATGGTTGTTTGTCTGTTCAAACAGCGGTTACAACAGCTGCCATGAAGATTTGGAAAAAAAGAGCTTTGAAGGAGAAGATGATTATCGCAGATATGAAGTCTTCGGAGGTATGTCAAGTATCAGCGAGATAAAGAAAATGCAGGATATTGTTGAGACTGATAAGATTGATGTTGTTGTTGCGGTAGGCGGCGGTTCGGCAGTGGATGCGGCTAAGGCAACAGCATACTACATGGGTAAGAGAATAGTTATAATACCTACAGTTGCGGCTACAGATGCACCTTGTACAGGACTTTCAGTTATATATAATGATGACGGAAGCTTTAATAAATATTTATTCTATCCGCAAAACCCTGATGCGGTACTTGTAGACAGTGGTGTTATAGCTAATGCGCCTGTAAAGTTTTTGATTGCAGGAATGGGAGATGCTCTTGGAACATACTTTGAAGGAAGAGCTTCACTTCGTACAGAGTCACCAAGCTTGGAAAGTGGCGGTATTACAAGAGCAGGTATGGCGATTGCAAAGGCTTTGCTATGATACCTTAAGAAAAAATACGGAAAAGCGGCTATAGCGGCCTGTGAGAATAATGTTGTTACTCCTGCTTTGGATGCAATTATAGAGGCTACAGTTTATCTTTCAGGTGTAGGAGCAGATAATGTAAACTGTGCGGCTCCTCACTCATTCTACAACGGAGTTACTTCACTTGGCGGACATGAGGCATATCACGGTAATTGTGTGGCATTCGGTACTTTGATACAGCTGACACTTGAGTGTGCGGATAAGGCCGAGTTTGAGGATATACAGAATTTCTGCCTTGAAGTAGGACTGCCTATTACACTTGCAGAGCTTGGAGATTTTACAGATGAGGATCTTCATACTATAGCAAAGAATGCCTGTGTAAAGGGAGAAACAATACATAATCTTGCAGGAGACGTAACACCTGATGAGTTGTATGCGGCTATTATAGCTACAGATGCTTTAGGTAAGGCAAGACTTGGCAAGTAATTTATTTAATGAATAAGTAGCTGTTGCCGGATAGATATTTTATCTGTTTGGCAGCAGCTTTTTTGATGTTATAAGGGGGCTATATGTGGTAAAATTGTAGAAGAAAAATAGGAGTAGGTGAAAGATATCTATAAGAAGAAGGATATAAATAAACTTTGAGCGGGGGTGTGTGATGTCAAACTATGTATACAATTATTTACTGTGCGATAATGTGGCGAAAAAAGAGGAGTTTAGAGAGTTGATAGATATTTTTGGAAGAAAATCTTAAGAGTAGCTAGCATATAATTGTTTTAGGGATGAAATATAGTCAATGATTGTATATGTAAAGATAATGTATATGTATTGAAATAGCAATGCTTTAACATTCTAATTGATATATATATTTAAGCAGATTCCCGTTTTAGCAGTATGTCGGTAACAAGATGTAACCTATTTGATAGTGTTTTGAAATACACATGAAGAGTGGTGAAAACTGAATATTGAAATTTAGGTAGGACTAAATTAGCTCTTTAAGTAAGTGTCAAGCTAAGTACACATAGAGCAAAAAAAGTCATAGAACTAGAACTTATCATTCTAATCCTACGACTTTTTTTATTTTTACAACTCTCAGGAACCTCATCTGACTAAGGTACTAAGAGCGAAGCATCTCTACCGGACTGTATTGTATCAAAAAAATAAATGTAAGAAATTTTTTTGTGGTGTCAGGTTATGAAGTATCGCACTTTGAATTATGCTATATATCATTGTTTAGGTATTGGCATCATCAGGTATATTAGAAAACAACCAAGAGGAAATAGATCAACAGATAAAGGTGCAAAAATTGTAAGGATGTTACAATAATCGAAAAATCATTAGTACGTGTCCGTTTTATGGGATATATAATAGTTTAAAATTGGAATCAGGATGGAGAAATTTTTAATCCCGATTCTTTTTGACCTTATTATTGAGCCTTATTTTGAGATTTTTGATTGAAAAGTGACATTTCACTTTTGGTGAAAAAATCTTTAGATATCTAAAAAGCTATCATGGATTTTTGCGTTTTATAGTATAATTCCTATTAGACTGTACGTTATTGTAACTGTTTTGACGATAAAGGAAAGGTAATAGGAATTATGGCAATTTCTTATAACGGATTATTGAAACTCATGATTGACAAAAATATGTATAAAAAAGGATCTTACAGAGAAGTTAGGTATTAGCTCAGCTACTATTGCAAAAGATGGGAAAAAAGGTGAAACTGTATCTGTAGAGGTGTTGCAGAATATTTGTTGAGGTAATATTGTGAAAAAAACACCTTGGAAAGAAATCTAGAATTTATAGCAAATTCCCTAGATGTAAAGGGAGATAGCTCAAGGTCAAAATTACACAAATATTTCATTACAGAGTTTTTAAAGATCATACTGTAACTTAGACAGTTAATGATGTCGGTAAACGACCAATTTATTGGTTATTTGACGCTTGTAAAGGAAAATGGCTTTAAGTGTTTAGTTTATATGTACAGATATAATAAAGATACGGTAGGCATAATTCGAACTGATTATTTAGTAAAGTCTCAAAATGCAATTGAAAATGTACTTAAAAATGCTGAATATGTCATTTTAATATCTGGAAGTGCTGTTGACTGAGCTCAAGCAACAAAACAAAGAGATAAGTACATAAAGCAGCTTGCTGAAATCCGTACATACTATCAGGCTTTATCGTACGTGGCACAGCAGCGAATTGAATTGGATCTTGATGATGGAGCAAATGAGAATTATGCAAAGTTCCAAGGAATCGAAGTATCCATCTAAGGAGAAAAGAAGCAGACAATTAACGTATTAGCAAAGGCTTAAGGAGAGATAAATTGGATATTGAGACAGCAGCAACGTCGGAAATAAAAAGTAGAATAGCATTAACAGAACTGTTGTCTCAATTTATCAATGAAGGTGACAAAGAACCTAAGTGGGATGGCTTTATTTATGCTTATTCAGACAAATCAAAAAGTAACGACAACATGATTGGACGTGCACCCGTACAGGTAAAGGGAAAGCTATTGAAAAAGGTTGAGCAAAAATGGCAGAACCTATCCGGTTGATAGAAATAATATGATTAGTTACCGAAATGATGGTGGAATCATATACTTTGTCGTTGAACTTTCTAATGATGGAAGTAAAAAGATTTTTATGCATCACTTACTCCGTACTTGATTAACAACTATTTGAATTTACCTTGCAGTGGTTCAAATATAAATATTATGTTGAAACCATTACCGGGAAAGAATAATGATTTCGAGAATTTGGTTATAAACTTCATAAAAGATTGCAAAAAAACAGGCTGTATTGAATACTACTGGCAAAAATTGGGAGGTTCCAGAAATTATCAAATTGTTTTGGGCCAGACAATATAAAAATGAACTGTAATTTTACAGCCAGAGGGTATGATGTGCATGATCCATTTTCAATTCTAATGCATAATGAACTCTATTTATATATGGAGAATGAGGAAAGTGGTTTACGTTTTCCAATACAATATCTCTCCAATATAGAGTCTATGTGTACAGAAGTGGAAGCAAATGTATATGCCAATGGAAAGCTGTACTACGACAAAATTTCAATCGAAAAATCGAAAGATGGAAGTGATTCTGTCAAGGTGGGACCGTCTTTAAAAATAATATTTTCTGAGGAGAAGGCAACCTTTAAGTATGATTTGAAGGGAACACTAGATGAGCAGATACATAGCATAGAGTTTTTAATGGATATGCTTGTAGATGAGGGAATTTATTTCGATGAGGATAAATTTTCTATGAGTCCAACGAAGAAAGAATTAAAAAAGTTCTCTAATCAAGGTATGGAAGAAAAGCTGAAAAAATTCTATGAAATTAAGAATTTTTTGGAGCAGATGGGAGTAAAAGATTCGTTTGATGTAGAGAAAGCAACAGAAAAGCAACTCTGTGATCTTGAGATTTTTATAAAATCAGTGTTGCACGATGAAGAAATATTTTTCAATGAGACAGATTTGCCGCTACTTGGAATGTTTGAGGTAGGGAATTTACATCTCATGCTTCTATTAAGGCAGCAGGACAATGGATCATATAAGATAAAGGATTATTTTAGGACAGAAATGCACTGTAAATTGGATGCCGAAGGAAGAAATGATACATCTCAGTTTTGCATTATGAGAGCATCTGATTACGAAAAAGCATCCAATATAGGTATATCGTTGATTGAAAAGTCATTCAAAGAACATTATAACAAAGCTCATTACGAAAGGACGAATCTGTGCTTGTTAGAAATGATAAAGCTTATGATAATACAAGGAGAACAGAGCTTATAACATTGGCACAGAATTTATGTGAATGGTTAATACAAAGTGATGAACCTAGTCCTATATATACATTAAATTTATTTCAGTGTGTGTTAAGAACCCGAGAGTTGCGCGACGAAGAGATAAAAGACTTGTCAAATCTTACACAGGATGAAAAATACACAGATAAGATTAGGGCAAACATATTACTGGGAAATCATAGAATGGCAAGAGTGGAATATAACTCTTTAAGTGATGAAGATAGGGAAGCTTTCCAGCAATATCCAATCTTTAAGTTTTATGAGACTGACAATAACGAAGGAAAGGTGGCTCCATAGATGGAAATACAGAAAATACAGGATAAATTAAATAACCTATTATCTGGGAATGAGAGAAAAAATCGTGTTCTGGTATGATGGCAATGCTGCCTATGCAGAAGAAATTTACAATATCCAGATTAATGAAGGTTGTAAAAAGAATGGGAGATACAACAGAACGCAGGATTATTTCCTTGTCATTGCAGACCAAGATGATGAAACGAAGGAATTGCACAGATATAAATTTGAAATAGATATTGCAGATTTTAGATTTTTTTAGATGAAGAAAAGTGGGGTATAAGTATGGATGATAATTACATGATTGGTAAGATTAATACATATTCACACCAGCTTGCAGTAAAAATGAGTCAGTGGCTTGGGTATAAACTCCTAAAGCTTACTGATAAATGGTGGGAAGAACTTGTGGTTAATAACCTCTCTACGTTGCAAAGAGAGCAAGTTATAAATAAGAATATCACGGATATATCTGGACTAGATCTTGCAGCACTTCTTCGTGTGTTTGATCGTAACTGGTTTGTTATTACAAGTTCGTTCTTTGTAAATAGTAAGAGCGTAACAAAATTCGCCAGATGATGGAAATTCGTAATAGCTGGGCACATATAAGCAGCCGGGAGATTTCTAAGGAAAAGGTAATTGGCGATGTAGAGGTTATTATTGAGTTAATGCGAGGCTTTTGATGCACCTATGAGTGAGACAAGAGATATGGAAGTCTTTATCATTGATGTAGAGGATGATGTAGATATTCAGGGATAAAGCAATACCTTTACAAAAGAACAATATAGTGGTAGCTTCAAGCTCTTCAGAAACAAATATATCAAGTGAACCAGGTACTATTACAGCTGGTAGCGTAGTTTGCCTTGTCAGTGACCCTAGTGTTACCGGGGCTGTAATTGGCATAGATAATGGAAAAATACACGGTTTGGATTAATAATGGACCACAGACCTTTTATGCAGAACAGATTCGTTTAAAAAGAAAACTTGAGTCTGACAGAACATCTTGCACTTACAAAGGTACGTTCTGCACTTACCGCATATCAAATTAATAATCCGGGATCTAGCAATCTGTACTCTCTAAATGCAGCACGTATAGATTTTGTTCCTTATCAGTTCCGCCCGGCATTAAAGATGATTAAGGCAGATAGTCCAAGATTGCTTGTTGCAGATGATGTCGGTGTTGGTAAAACTATTGAGGCAGGTCTAATCCTAAAAGAAATGGAAGCACGTTCTAATATCAACTCTGTTCTTATCATTTGTCCTAGACCTCTGGTTGCAGAGCGTAAATGGGAAATGGAAATGAAGCGTTTTGATGAGAATTTTACACAGTTAGATGGTAGAAATCTTGTCGAAGCAATTTCAGAGACAGATAGGGATGGAGAATGGCCTGAGAGACACAGAAAAAAACAATCATTCCATATTCTCTTTTGGGAGAAGATATTATTATGGGAACCGAGGCTCAGACTAGCAAGAAACGTAAGGAAAAGGGATTGCAGCAGTTAGATCCTTTACCACATTTTGATCTTGTGATTGTGGATGAGGCTCATAATATCCGCAATGCAAATACGTGGGCATATCAAGGTGTCGAATTATTTACACGTAATGCAGATGCAGTTGTATTTTTGACTGCAACACCACTTCAAAATAGTAACAATGATTTATATACATTATTAAATTTGCTTCGACCTGACGTAGTGATTGACAAAGATACTTTTAAGACAATGTCAGAACCGAATGCATATGTGAACGCATTACTTCGTGCAGTAAGAAATCAGGCAGAAGGGTGGCAGGAACAGGCAAAAGAAGAAATATCTCATATTCTAAGTACAAGTTGGGGAAGAAATGTTATTCAGCATAACCCTAATTTTGCAAGAGTATTTGAGTTAGTTGATCGTGATGAGATAACTAGAGAAGAAAAAATTGAAGCTATCAGTATGATTGAGAGTCTGCATTCCTTCAACAGTATTATTACAAGGACAAGACGTAGAGATATCGAAGATTTCTGTATCAGACGTACACAGACAGTAAATGTACCATTCACAGAGAATCAGAGAGATATCTATGATGCGTTAATTGATTTTGAGGCTAATTCTTTGGCTGCTATCCATGGTAGCAGATCGGTACGATTCATGATGTGTACTATTATGAGACAAGCTGCAAGCTGTATCTATGGATTAGCACCATTCTTAAATGATTTGGTTGAAAAACGTCTGAATCAAGTACAAGAGGATGGTGAATTATTTGAGTTTGACTTAAGTATGAACTCTGATGATGAAAACTCAATTTTTGAACTTGCAGATGAAATAGCGACATTAACATCAAGTTTACCGGAATATGATCCAAAGTTGGAAAAGCTGTATGAAGTCATTGACCGTAAACAAGAGGATGAAAATAATAGAGTGATCATTTTTAGCTCCTTTAGACACACTTTGCGATATGTAAGAAAACATCTACAGAAAAAAGGATATCGAGTAGCACAGGTTGATGGTTCTGTGCCAGATGAGGAAAGATATCATATACGTGCTAGATTCCAAAAAGATAGAGAAGAGCCGGATGCGATTGATGTTTTACTGTTTTCAGAAGTAGGATGTGAAGGCTTAGATTATCAGTTCTGTGATACCATGATTAACTATGATTTGCCATGGAATCCAATGAGAATTGAGCAGAGAATCGGACGTATTGATCGTCGAGGTCAGACAAGTAAGACAGTAAAAATCTATAATATGATTACAGAAGGAACAATTGATGCTGTAATACACGACAGATGTTTGTCAAAGATTGGAGTCTTTGAAGCAAGTATTGGTGATTGCTCTGATATTTTAGGGAGATATTAGTGAACAGATTTTCAAAATCATGTTTGATCCGGAACTCACGGATGAAGAGAGAGAATTGAAGATTGAAAAAGATGGCAGATAATGAAGTCATGAAAGTCCAGGGAGCTCAATCGATTGGAACAGGAAGAGAGTCTTTGTATGGATTTGATCTTTCAAATTTCATTCAGAATAAAAATGTCCAAGATGCTGAAAAACTCATGGATTTCACCAGATAGCATTAAAAATCTTGTGGATTTATTTTTGGTGGATTATTTGGGCGAAGGTGAGTATATCAGATCAAATAAGAACACTGAGCTTTGTACAATGCGTCTTGCTGCAGATAAGCGAGCAAAGTTGAGAGACAGGCTTGGTAAGATTGATTTAGTGAATACAAATAATGCAACAAAAACTGTGGAATGCATATTTGAAATCTAATAATGCTCAGTTAAGGGTTACATATGATGCAGCAACTGCGAAGGATAATCGAGATGTAACATTCTTAACACAGATGCATCCCCTTGTTATTCGAGGCGGCACAGTATGAAAGCAAGCAGCTTCCATGTGTAATTGGACTTAGTGTTTCAGATGAAAGCCTTCCGGCAGGTGATTATGAATTCACGATTTATGCATGGAAATATGTAGGGCTTAGACCTGATATCAAATTAAAAGCAATAAGTGAAAATGAGTATGTAGAGAATAGTATTCTTTCATATTTGCAATTTGCATCAGACTATGCTTTTGATGATATTCCACATTCTGCAAGATGGGACTCGATGGATTCGTTACATTATGACAGTTGGCAAGCTGCAAAGGAAGAATATATCCAGTCAGTAAAAGAATCTTGCGAATACAGAGTAGAGCAGCTAGACAGACAACAACAAAACGAGAGATGATTATTCGGGGTCAGATTGCCGGTGCAACAGACGAAAGAATTATACGAATGAGAACTGCTCAGTTAGATAACTTATTAAAAGGTTATGAGGAACAAAAAAAAGTGCTTGATGAGACAATTCAGAAAGCAGATATTTTGACACAGCCACTTATTAAGGGTGTGCTACATGTAGAGTAATTCCTTTGGCAGGGGCTAAAATGTCCCTGCTGATACGGAAGGAATGGAGAAGTAACTTTTATGGGTAAAATTGACTATAATGCGATTTACGCTAAAAATAAACATGATTGGTATGGAATGACGGAGGAGCCACAGAAATATGAGGCATTACTTGCCGGTCATTATTCAGATAGCAACCATTTTGTATATGAATTATTACAGAATGCAGAAGATGCAGAAGCCGGTAAGGTTGTAATTGAGTATTACAGCGATAAACTTGTATTTTATCACAATGGAAGACCATTTAGTGAAGCTGATGCTATTGGTGTATCTTCAATGTTGATGGGAACAAAAGATAGAGATGATGCGTCATCTATTGGTAGATTTGGTATGGGATTCAAATCAGTATTCAAATATACCTATCAGCCGGAAATTTACTCTGATGATGAGGCTTTTAAGATTACCAAATATCTTTTGCCGGTAGAAATTATAGAAGGATGGAATTGTCAGGCGGAAAAGGAAAGTATCACTTGTAAACTAGCTAGTGGTGGTTCTTTTACGCCTTTTTCTGTGTCAGAGCACCTTACGAAGATAGTTATTCCTTTTATGAAATATGGTCGGAAAGGCCAGTTAGAAGCAGTGCCAGGAGATGATGTGCTTCAAAAGCTTAATGAATTAGAAGGTGAAATTCTACTGTTTCTAACACATATACAGAACTTGTATTGGGTTAATAGAGATACTGGCAAACATGCCATGATTACACTCAAGGTGGAGGAAACTGATGCAAGGCTTATCACATGTCGTATTGTAGGTACTGATTATGGCAATAAAGAAGATATATCTCGCTATTTGAAATATAAAAAGGTGTTTGATCACGATGAAATGAAAAAAACGCAGAGGTATCTGTTGTATATAAAGTTAATGCAAAGAGCAGACAATGTTAATGAGGTGGATCAATCAAATATATGGGTATATTTTTCCAACGAGAGATAATACTGATTTACCATTTCTAATTCATGGCTCCTTTGAGACAGCTGTGTCAAGAGAGAAACTAATGACTCCTTCAGCATTCAATAGTGATTTATTTGATAAAGCTTGGGGTTTAATAGCAGATTCAATGATCGACTTGGCTGATAGAAAGTTAATCACACAAGGATTTTTGCGAAGAGTGGTGATGTCAGCATTTAAGGATGAATCTACAAATCACACAATCCCTGGATTAAAGGAAAAAAAGTAACCAAAGCTATTATTGAAAAATGGGCTGATTCCTGATAGGAAAAGGTGAGTATCATAAGCCTTCAGAGTTGAGAATTCCTGTACCATTTCGAATTGGTGATTTTAGTGAGAAACCTTTGTTTAAGACAGCGTTAGCATATGTTGGTGATTTTGTTGCATTTAACAACGAAAGGGAAGTGAATTTCACTGATTATTTCATGTGGTTGAACCAGGATTTGAAAAATCAAAAATCTATGGATTGCAGCAGCTTGCAATTGATATGAAACGATTGCCAGATGAACATATGGGAAAGTCGGGCGCAAATAGTGACGCACTGAAAGATTTTTATGATTTCCTATCGGATAATCGTGTTGATGTATATAAAACAAGCATCTCTTGGACAAGAAGCGGTCCATATGAGCAGACTATTCGAAATGGAATAGACAAGGCATGGAAGGAATTTAGAAAAGCTCCAATTATTTTAAATAGATTGGGGAAATTAGTTCCTGCATATGTAGATGGTCAGCCTTCTATATATTTAGGATCATCAAGTGAGTATAAAAAGTGTCATGCAGTCAGCACTTGTGCAGACAGATATTGCTACACAGTTTAAGAATGTGTTGATGAATGAATTTCAGATTCATGAATTTAACAATTTTCAATACATAAAAGAAAAAAAGTAATAAAGAAATATGTCGAAGTAGGAGAACTACTTGCATTTTGAAAATCCTAATGATTTTAAAAGCAGAGTATGTTGAGGACATAAAACAAATATTGGATTTAATAGAAGATACCGGAAATGTAACTGAAATAGCAGAGATGCTTAAAGATGCCAACATCATCAAAAGTAACTGACCCAAAACGGAGAAGATTTATTCTCTATTCCTGGAAAAACATATCTTAAAACATCAGACGAAGGAATTGATCTGAGTATCTACTATCAGGGCGTTTATAAGGAAGAGACGGAAGAGGAGAACGAATTTTGCATAGACTTTGAATATGATTTAGTTGATGAAGCATTTTATGAAGAACACGATATACCACTTAGTAAATTAAAGAAACTAGGCATTATTAGTTCTCCGGTTACCGAAGGGTGTAGAAGAGAAGATGGAGTTGGTGATGGTCATTGGGTCGCTATCGGTGAATACTGTCCAAACATTGATATCGAAGGACTTGAAGATAATTTATATTACATCGAGGAATATCCAGAGGAAGGGTTAGCACAAGAGAAATCTGTAGAGGCACTAAAATTATTACTGGCAATTTATAAGAAACTGGAAGGAAAGAGAAGATATAGAAAAAACAATCCGTATGAGGGGGCTTTAGAAGCAGCCGGTGTTATTACATATTCAGTAAGAAGAACAAATTGGCTATATAACAAAAATAATGAGGTATGTAGACCGTCTGAACTCTCACGATATGACTTAAATCCTGCTATTTATAAGGGAATTAGTGGCGAAAAGGTAGCCTATAAAATTATTGGATTCACCGAAAAAGAGGCAGATAATACTGCTGATACATTCCAGCAAGTAGGAAATCTTGATAAGAAGTACAAGATGGTGCTTTTGAAGCGACTCGCTCGTGAGTTAGGAAGAGAAGTTGTTATGCCTGGTGCAGTGGCAGATTCATGGGATGAGCCTGAGGAATCAGAGGAAGTTTTTGATGCAAATAGTTGGCAAGATACAGAATTTCCTAAGAACAGAGTGAAAAATTTGGAAAACTTAGTTCGCCATGTTCAGGAGCAGTTCTATTGTGCAGACCCTACAACCTATAAAAAAGTGTGGAGACAGATCCGAACAAGTAGATCGCCAAAGACAGTACGAGCATATGCTATGGGTATGTATACGAATGATAGCGATATTAGAATCTGTCAGATATGCAAGGAGCCTTTTGCAAATGCAGAGGTTTCAGAAATTGCAAACTACGGAATAGAAATGCCACAGCTTAATATCTGTACTTGTAGAAACTGTGCTGCGAAATATAAAGCAGTGCGTGACGTAAATAAGGATACATTTAAGCAACAGATGAGAACAGCAATTCTAAGTTTGGATGTTGATGCAGACGAAGATGAATATATTATTGAAATTAATAGTGAACTTGTATTACATTTTACGCAGACTCATATTGCTGAAATTGGGAAATTTTCCGACTCCTTTCTGAGTACGGAACACCACAGGAAATGGATGAAGATGGCGAAGTAAGTGGACAATTGTTACAGCCGGTGAGATCATCGTTTGTAGAACAAGTACAAAAAGACGAACCGTCAGCCGCCCTCTGCGAGGATGTGGCACGTGCGGGTTGCTTTATTACATATAAAAAGAGATTTGCAGGTGGTGAGGTTTATGATAATACGTTGCAGCCCGACAAGTTCCCTCTTCATAAAGCATTTGTAGGTCATAAGATAGGGGATATTGTTATATTCCAGAACCGGGAATATGAAATCACCGGAATACTATAAAAGGATGGTGCAGTAGTATGGCACAACATTTATCTATAAGAGTACCTTGGCATGATCATGGATGGGATGGAACTGTATGTGAACACCCGGATAGTAATATTTCGTGCCTAAGATTAAAAAATATATATGAGAATCGCGATGATGCAAGAGAATGTGAACTATGTGGTCAATGTATGCAGAAAAATGAAGGTCAGTTACCATGTATTGCAGAAGGCGGAGCATTTATGTCGGATGTCGATTTGGTAAAAGTAACAGAGCATCCATATAAGAAATATAACGTAGCTACACATAGACATTTTCTGCCGACGGAAATAGTCTATCCTGCACATTCGTTTCCGGCTAGACCATTTGCATGGATGGTTAAGGATAATATGGAAAAATTATCTGAGGAGTACGGAATCCGATATAATTCGGCAGTGGAACCTGTTCTATCATTCCATACCGCATGGATACAGGAAGCATCTAATCACCGAGCAATTTTTGATTATTTTTATGGTGATATTATTCTGATGAGTCTTTGTGCATTGCCTATGCGAAGCAGGTACCTTTTGTAGAAGATTCTCGTAGAGTAATTATTGGAATGGGACATATAAAGAGAATTGTACCGGCAGTAGAACATAAGCATACAGATGAGGGAGAGCTGCGTTCTATGACTTGGGAAACACAAGTATGCCATTCTATAAGGCTAGATCATAAGGATGGATTTGTAATTCCATATCAACAGATGATGGAATATGCAGAATTACATCCCGAATTTAACATAGAGTCGATAACAGTATACGCACCAGATGATGCATTTGCAGAATTTTCATTTGCATCAGAACATGTAAGTCATGATGCGGTGATTGATATCATTCTATCATGCATTAAGGCATTTGAAATAATCAATAATTGCTTGGATGAGGATTACAGTAATGTTTTGACATGGTTGAACGAAAGGTTAGCAGAAGTTTGGAAAGACCGTGGAGCATTTCCGGGTTTAGGAGCTATGCTTAGTGCAATGGAAATACCACTTGGAGTATTGATGGCAAAACAAATTAAAGAAAAGACGGAAGACAAGGATAATATATGGGAATTGGTAGATCAACTCTTTGATCATCCGGAAAATGTCGTATCAGAATCTCTTGTAGAGAAAATTACACCAATAATTGTCAAGACATGGAAGGGAATGTCTGATGAAAGAAAGCAGCTTTTCAGACTTTTGTCGAGACTCTCTTTATCAATCAATCAGGCAAAAATACTTTTTGCTCAGGGAGAAAGGTTGAAAAATCGTATTGAATGTACAGATAAGGAGATAATAGAAAATCCATACATACTTTATGAGCAGACAAGACTTAAAGTAGACGAATTATTTATGTCTGTAAAGAAGGTAGATAGAGCGGTATTTCCAATTTCATATATCATTGAAAAGTATCCATTGGAGGCTCCATCTAAACTATCATCTGATAATGATGAACGTAGGGTAAGAGCACTTGCAATCGCTGTGATGGAAAAGGCTGCATCTAATGGAAATACTATTATGCCTTGTGCAAATCTGGTTGAGGAAATGAAGAATCAAGTGCTCGATCCGGCATGTCCTGTTACAGAAGATATAGTAAAAGCAATCGAGAAATTTATGTTGCTTGAGATTATCAAGAGAGAAATGAAGGATGGCACAGAATATTATAAATTAGTAAGATTTCAGGAATTTGATGATATCATTGAAAAACGTATCAGTAGGAGATTGAACGCACCAAAGCTTCCGGTTGAGGCTGACTGGAGGAAGATGCTTGATGATAAGTTTAATAATGGTAAACTGATATCAGAATCGGAAGAAAAAGCACGTCAAGAAAAGGCGGCTATTCTTGCAGAATTAGCCGAGTCAAGAATTACTGTGCTTGTAGGAGATGCAGGAACAGGAAAGACTACAGTTTTATCTGTATTGTGCAGTCATCCTACGATTAAAGATGGAGGTGTTTTACTTTTAGCACCTACCGGAAAAGCAACGGTACGACTTTTAGAGAGTATGGGAGAGGAAGGGAAAGGATTTACTGCACTCAACGTTGCTCAGTTTTTGGTGCGAAGTCAGAGATTTGACTGGAATGATATGAGATATGTGCTATCAGATGCAAATTTTGCAGATGTGCCTGAGACCGTTATTATAGATGAGGCATCTATGCTGACAGAGGAAATGTTTGGTGCATTGATGCAGGCATTAAAAAATGGCAAGACGTATTATTTTTGTTGGAGATCCGAATCAGCTTCCGCCAATAGGAGCAGGTAGACCATTTGTTGATTTGGTATACATGCTCCGGTTGAAATTAAAGGATGGAGTATTTCCAAGAGTATGTGAACATTATGGAGAGTTGACAGTAAATCGTAGACAGCAGACTAATGGCATTCGTAAGGATGTACGTCTATCAAAAATGTTCACTAACACAGAAGATGTTCCGGATGATGATGTAATTGCTGAAATTATAGGTAAAGGTGATAAGAATATTGAATTTGTACAGTGGAGTACAAAAGAAGAACTTGAGACACATTTACTGGAAATCATGGCAAAAGAAACAGGTATGAAGGATATATATGATCAAGAAAGTTTTGATTTGTCGTTGGGTGGAACAAAGGGTAACTATAGTATTTTCTTCAATGTGGATGCAGCAGAGTATGTGGAAAAATGGCAGATATTAGCTCCAGTTCGTAATATGCCGCACGGTGTTATGAATATAAATCGAATGATTCATCTAAAATACAGAGAAAAATTCTTAGAGGTATCAAAATACTGGGGAGCCAGAAAGCGAATCGCAAACAGTTTGGGACCGGAAGGTATTGTATATGGAGATAAAGTTATCAATTTAGTAAATACTTCAGCAAAAGAGGCATATCCAAACGATGAAGGCGCAAGAAACTATTTGGCTAATGGTGAAATTGGTATAGCCTGTGGTGATTACTCTAAAGCAAGGAAAAATGACGATAATTTCATGCATGTAGTATTTTCATCTCAGAAGGGATATAAATATTCTTTTGATAGACGAGATTTTGATGAAGAGAATGGAACTGCAAACTTGGAGCTTGCTTATGCATTGACATTACATAAAGCACAGGGTAGTCAGTTTGGCACTGTGATACTGGTTTTATCAGAACCATGTCAAATTTTATCAAGAGAAATGCTTTATACAGCACTTACAAGACAACTTGATAAGATTGTGATTATGTATAATCAGGAACCGTATCATTTGATGAAGTATTCTACAGCTGCGAACTCAGCAATTGCTACAAGGTTTACCGATTTATTTAGAGATGTTTATAAGGGAGAGCCAAACGGACCTGATTTACGTCCACAGATTGTGCAGTCTGGAGATAAATTCTATGAAGAAAAACTTATTCATAAGACTGTACGTGGAGAACTTGTAAGATCTAAGTCTGAAGTGATTATCGCAAATGCACTTTCATTATAATGGGCTAGATTATGAATATGAGCCGGAGCTTGTACTGGAAGGAAGAGTTAAACGTCCAGACTTCAAAAATTGAAGATTATGATACTGGCGTGGTCTGGTATTGGGAACACTGTGGAATGATGACTGATGGAACATATCGTCAGAGATGGGAAGATAAAAAGAAATTCTATGAAAAGAATGGAATAGTAGAAGGAAAGAATCTCATCGTGACGGAGGATGATGCAAGCGGTGGACTTGATGCAGCGAATATCCAACAAATAATAGAGAATACGTTTGATTTAGATTAATAGGTGGTACAGTGGTCGGAAAAATATCCGGTTATTACCCTATGTGGTAGTACACATTTTAAAGACGAATTTATGGAAGCACAGAAAAAGACTTACGCTTGAAGGTAATATTGTCATATCTGTTGGACTTTTCGGTCATACAGGTGATAAAGAAGTATGGGAAAATATGGACGAAGGCACGTTAACCGATACAAAAGAAATGATTGATGATATGCATAAAAGAAAGGTAGATATGGCAGATGGCATTTATGTGATTAACGTAGGAGGATATATCGGAGAGAGTACCAGCTCTGAGATTGAATATGCAAAGAAACATGGGAAAACGGTAACATATTTGGAAGCCATTTCAAATCATTAGAAATGATATTTCTAATGTAAAAGCAGATGCAATCCTGAATACTGCCAATCCAAGACCAACATATGGTGGAGGAACTGATACAGCGATATATACTGCGGCGGGAACGGAAGAGCTATTAGTAGGATGTAGTAAAATTGGAAATATTGAAAGAGGTGAAGTGGCAGTAACTCATGCATTTCGACTTCATGCAAAATATATTATTCATACTGTAGGACCTAAGTGGATTGATGGCAACAGTGACGAATTTGATATTTTGGAGCGTTGTTATTTATGAGAATTCACTGGATAAGGCAGAAGAACTAAAATGCTAAAGCATTGCGTTCCCACTCATATTAACAGGTGTATATGGCTTCCCAATGGATAGAGCATTACAGATTGCAGTCAGTGTCTTTAGAAAATTTCTGATGGATAATGAGATGAATATTACGATTGTAGTATTTGATAAGCATTCGTTTCAGCTTTCGTCACAGTTGATGGGAGAGATTGATTCTTACATAGATGAAAATTATGTAAGCAAAAAGAGTTTGTCTGAATATAAAGAGAGAAGTTCCAAGAATGTGCAAAGAAGAATGTTCGAAGAAGACGATTTCCGGGATGAATGAGCATATTATGAAGAAGTAACTCTTAATGATGTGAAAGAATCAGAGTCAGTATCACTATTTGAAAGTCTCAAAATGTCGTCACTGGAGATATCATTGGAAGATCAACTAGAGAATATGGGAGAATCTTTCCATGACAAGTTATTTGAGCTTATTTATAATTCAGGTTTAGATAATAAAGATATCTGGAAATGGGCGAATATTGATCTTATTGTTAAGGAAACAATTCTTGATCGTCAGTATGATATCATGTAGTTAAGTCCGGTTCTGTTCAAATATACAAATGAGACTCTAGGAGCATGAGAAGTGTTTAGAAACGAGTAAGGAGAATATACTTATGCATATACCAAGTAACGAGAGTGGTCAAGTTGAGATACTTGGCTTTGAAAATGCACTTATGGACAATATAGAAACTCAATATGATAGAAATAAGTGGATTGTTGTGCCTAACTTTTATTCAGAATATCGTTATATTTTGGGTACAGTAGGGAATAAACCTTTGATTACCATTGGAATTAATCCTTCAACAGCACAACCGGATGATCTTGATAATACATTAAAATCAGTTGCCCGATTGGCAATCAGTAATGGTTTTGATTCATTTATCATGTTTAATGTGTATGCACAGAGAGCAACACGTCCTGATGATATGGATAAGGTCTTTAATGAGAACCTTCATATAGAGAATATGAAAGCATTTCACTATATGTTGAAGAATGCAGGTGAAATGCCTGTTATATGGGCAGCTTGGGGAACGATCATTGAGAAACGACCATATCTTAAGCAGTGCCTTCAAGATATGATTCAGATTGGAAAGAAATATGATGTGCAATGGGTGAGGACCGGAAAGTTGTCAAAGAAAGGTCATCCACATCATCCGTTGTATTTAAGCAAGGAATCTAAATTTGAGATTTTTGATATAGAAGATTATGTTAGTGAATTTTTGAAATAGCTGGAATGAATCATAATCATTGTTACATGAAAATTTGTTATAAAAGCTATTGACTACTACGTAATGTAATAGTTTGAGTTATTCTTAAAAGTACCACAAGGAGATATTATGACCGACTACAAAGCGATTTTAAATAAAACCTGAATATAATTTTATAAATACTAATGAGCATCTTGGAAAGCATGTGATTTTGCTTGAGCTTGCAGGAGCTATGCATATGGGGACAAATATAGAAGGTAGTGATATAGATATAAGAGGAATTGCTCTAAATAAAAAGTCCGATCTTATAGGGACTTACGCAGTTTGAACAGTATGTGGATGATAATACGGATACTGTTATCTATGCATTCAATAAAATGGTGAATTTACTTTTTGAGTTGCAATCCGAATACAATAGAGTTGCTTAGCCTTGCACCGGATAATTATCTATATCTTAATGATATCGGGAAAATGCTTCTTGATAATAAACGATTGTTTTTATCAAAAAGCTATTCAGTCATTTGGAGGGTATGCGGATGCGCAACTAGAAGATTACAGAATGCACTTGCAGAGACACATTTCACAAAGTGAAAAAGAACAGCATATTTTTAATTCTGTAAAGAATGCAATGTACAGTTTCAACTCAAGTTATAAGAACTTTGAAAACGAAGTCTGGAAATTTTTATAGATAAGTCGGTTAACCCCTGAGCTTGAAAACTGAGATATTTGTAAACGCAAAGCTAAATCACTATCCGCTAAGAGATTATGCGAGTATGTGGAATACAATGTCAAATGTTGTAAAAGACTATGATAAAATAGGGCAAGAGAAATAAAAGAAAGATGATCTTCATTTGAATAAGCACGCCATGCATCTTATCAGATTATTTATGATGGCCATTGATATACTGGAAAAGGGAGAAATCAATACATATAGAGAAAAAAGAACATGATTTATTGATGGATATCCGTTTTGGAAAAATATCAAACAGATGAGGGAACTTTTTCGGACAGCTTCTATGATATGATGAGAGATATGAAAGACGTTTGCATTATGTGGCTGAGCACACAGATCTTCCGGCTAAGCCGGATTTTAAAAAGAGTTCGAGAACTTGTAATGACAATAAATGAAATGGTGATTCGAGATGAGATATGAGAATTTTTGAAGGAAATATAGAAGAACTGGTTCTTATAAAGATCAGAGAAATAGAAGAAAAAGAGAATATAAAAGTGCTACACGCTATTGAATCGGGCAGTAGAGCTTGGGGATTTGCTTCGCCGGATAGCGACTATGATGTAAGATTTATATATGTAAGAAATAAAAACTTTTTATTTATCACTTCGTGAGAACAAGGACTTTATTGATTGGGAATTAAATGAAGTGCTTGATATCAACGGTTGGGATATAAAAAAGGCATTAAAGCACTTTCATAAATCAAATGCCACATTATTTGAGTGGAGCAATTCTCCTATTGTGTATTACACTACGGATGAGTGGAAGGAGCTTTTACGACAGAACGGCATGCAAAATACTTTGCATGTAAATCAGCACTATCATTACTACGGTACGGCAAAAAGAACTACTACGATTATCTATGTGATGATATGGTAAATTATAAAAAGTATTTTTACGTGCTGAGACCTATTCTTGCATGCAAATGGATTGAAGAAAAGAAATGCCCACCGCCGGTACTCTTTGATGAATTGGTTAATACCGTTCTTGAGGAAGATATGAAGGCTGCAGTAGAGGATTTACTTGCAAAGAAGGTGAAAATGTCTGAATCCGAAAAAGGCCCAAAGGTTGAAGTGATAAATAATGATATAGAAGAGAAGTTGGAGTATTATAAGTCGATTGTGGAAACAATGGAGGATGACAGGAACACCGACTGGGATGCGCTGGAAGAGGAGTTTAGATGGGTGCTGGAAAGATTTTGCCTGTAGAATAAAAAAACTGATAAGTTTGTTTTATAGGTGGTTATTATAAATTTAAAAAGTATAACTGTACGGTTTATAGTATATTAAAAATCTCGTGATTATCTCTGAATTCAAAAAGATTTTTCAAAATATAGAGTTAAGTAAGAGGCATATTAAAAGGTATATATTATTGATTCCAGTATGGCTGGAGGAAATATAGATATTGTTGAAGGAAGTGCATCTCTTGGATCAGGGTGTATGAATTGTCGTTGGTATTAGTATAGTATTAGTCTAAACATATGAAAGTGAGGTGTGGAAAATAGCAAGTAACAAAAGTAATAAAATTTTTTAAAACAGGAAGTTGCAACAAATGGATTTCAGTTTGAAATAAAAAGATATGCAGTATTCAATCCATATGCACCTATGACCGAGAAAGAGCTACTTGCAAAACTAAAAAAATCCGGAGAACAGGAAAAGTTTAGAGATGCAGATGATGTGATTTCAGATATAAGGTCAAAGTATGCATTATAAGATTGTTTTGATGCAGAATGCAGAGAATGAAATGAAACTCAGATTTGCTTCCAAGCATACGCAATTACCGGATGAGTCGGATTTTAAAAGTGTCCAGGAATTATAAGGTTTTACAAAAGGGGTTTTACAAAAGTGCCCTGTAATATTGACAAAATGAGGATGTGCGAATATAATATTAGCATAAGACTAGGTCAGGAAGCGTACGACGCCCTGGCCATTTTTGGGAGTTACAAAGGATGAAGGAATATAAAACTTTTAATCAACAACTAACTATATTACGTAATAGGGGAATGATTGTTCCTCAAAATGGTGCTCCAAAACGTTTTCTTGAACAGGAGAATTACTACAATGTAATCAATGGATATAGGATATATTTTTAACTAAGGATGCACAGGTAATCCTATTAGCCTCGAAAGCATATATACAAAACACTCATTTTGATGAGTTGAAAAGCTTTTATTTTTGTTTGATAGGGAACTTCGGTTTTTATTTATTAGTATTTGCTGATATTTGAGAATTCATTTAAAACTGTAATTTCACATGAATTTTTCACGAAAATATCCTAAAGCTAATTCATATCTGGATATTGCCAATTATAGAGATGACGATCCTAAGAGTGTTCTTAAGCAGATATCTATTTTAACGAAGACTATACATGAGAATGTAGGGGCAAAAGGTGCGATTAAGCATTATATAGAAGAACATGGATCAGTTCCTGTTATGGGTTTTGGTAAATTATCTTACAATTGGTAATTTGTCATATCTATATACAGCATTAAAAAATTCAGATAAGAATTCTATTGCAAAAAATATGCGGATAAATACAACAAACAATATAAACTGGCTTTAAATTTGAAAAATCAGTAGTGAAGATATGAGTTCTGTATTAAAGATTACTAATTTGATAAGGAATCAATGTGCTCATGATGAACGATTATTTAGTACTGATTATAAAAGTACACGTGTTTCAAATATAGCAAGTTATCTGGGAATCAATAATTGTAATAATCGACGCATAGTTGTTGCGATATTATACTTTAAAGTAGTTCTTAATAAGAATTATATAGGAAGTTTGATTCTGAATTGCATGATATTTTTAAAAAGGTTTACGAGTGAGTTTCATACTGTGAGTTTTGATGATATTCTTAATATAATGGGGATTGATTTGGATGAATTAAAAATTAATATAACACAATAATCTGAATCGAAAAATATGAATACGTTTATAATATTATTACAACTTTAGAGCAGTGCAGGATAATTTATCGGTATTGATGTGGGTTTAATAATGAAATGGGAGAATTGAAACTATGATGGCCCCTAAAACCTTACAGTACCGGATTTATTATTCCGTTATTTTAATAGGTGTTATTCCGATATCATTGATATTATTCCGTTAAAGCGGTATACTATTTCTTAGATTGAGGGGGTAATCTATGTTTTTGACAGTAAAACAGGCTTCTGAAAAATGGGGCATTTCTGATAGAAGAATCAGAGTTCTTTGTTCTGAGGGGAAAATTCCGGGGGCATACAGGGAAGGACGTAGATGGAAAATTCCTGTGGATGCAAAGAAACCGGCTGATGGTCGTTATAAGTCAAAGGAAAGCCTCTTGTCACAAATTGACCGTAAGAAGGTAGAACTGGACAGCAGAAGACCTTTAACCGCGGGCGAGTTTGCAAGGCTCAACGAAAGAATTTATTGTAGAGTACACATACAACTCCAATGCCATTGAAGGAAATACACTTACCTTGAGAGAAACGGATTTAGTTCTTCGTGGTCTTACGATTGACAGTAAACCGCTGAAAGACCATATGGAGGCGGTAGGTCATAAAGAAGCATTTGATTTTGTGAGCGAACTGGTAAAAGATAATGTTCCAATCAGTGAGGGCATCATCAAACAGATCCACTGTCTCGTTCTTGCAGATAAGAGAGAAGACCGTGGTGTATACCGTAGAGTTCCGGTTCGTATTATGGGCGCACAGCATGAACCCGTGCAGCCATATCTTATTGAGCCGAAGATGGAACAGTTGCTATATGATTTTGCTGCAAGCACAGAGCATGTTAGACAAAACTGGCTCGCTTTCACATCGAGTTTGAGGGCATCCATCCTTTCATTGATGGTAATGGCAGAACCGGACGACTGCTTGTAAATCTTGAGTTGATGAAATCGGATTCCACCTATAGATATTAAGTTTACAGATAGAATTGCCTATTATAATGCGTTTGATGAATATTATGTAAGCACAATCTTTCGCTAATGGAAAAATCTGTTTGCAGGATACATCAATGCAAGATTAGATATGTATTTAGATATGCTAGGATTAACCGACCTGCTGCTGAATAAGTTGGTCACCTATGTATTGTAGATTTTGCTTTTAAAAAGAAATGTGAGGTGGTTTGATTGCGTACATACACATGGGATGAATATTACGAAAAAATTCTATGATTGGGCGGAAGCACACAGGTGCGTAATCTGTCTGCATTGACTTCACTTGGTTCTGCTGATGAAGTCGGAGAAATCATCATCGAATTGCAGGTTAATGCACCGCATCTAACCGTCTGCTTAGAAAAGGCTGTGAAGAAAAAACTGGCCTTCTCCGGCTCTGATTTAGCAGAGTTTGCCTATATCAACGATAAAGAACCGGTGACTGCTGCTGTGCGTAATTCAGCAGGACGATTGACCGCCGAGGATATGGAATATTTGTATGGCGAGATTGATGATGAGGTTATCATCGAAATCTGTAAGCAACGAAATATTTTGCTACCGGAAGCCTTGCGCGAAGAGGGAAGAAGAGGATACCTACAACGATGATTTTTATCTCGGAACCACCCGCTCCGAAAAGGGGATTCTTTTGGTACTCTTGCTGCTATTTTTTTGCAGGAGCAGGTGCCGGAGTGTCTTCGGCTCGAGGAAGACGGCATAATAGACGATGCAACGGTGACTGTGCCAACTGTCCGCCTCACTATGGTTACCGATACGGTAGATGGTATTATGGACATGACCATGATCACGGCTGTGAATTTGGCGGTAATAAAGGCAGCGGCAGTATGGATTAAGGAGATGAAAAATTCACATTTTTATGATAGAGTAGGGGTATAAAAACAGGCTCTGATATACTTGGCAAATCAGAGCAAAATATAGCATTTTAGGAGGCACTTCAAAATAAATATGATTAAGATACTTTTCATCTGCCACGGCAATATCTGCCGTTCGCCTATGGCAGAGTTTATAATGAAAGAAAAAGTGAAAAAGCTTGGGTTGGAGGATATATTTGATATAGCCTCAGCTGCAGACAAGCTCGGAAGAGATATGGAACGGCGTGGGAAATCCTATGTTTCCAGTCTGCAAAAGACGAACTTCAGAAACATGGAATAGCCTGCAGGTAAGAAGGCAAGGCAGATGGTAAAGTCCGACTATGAAGAATATGACTATCTTATAGGTATGGATGATGCCAATATAAGAAAATATGAAAAATTTGTTCGGTGACGGAGATAAGATATTCAAACTTTTAAGTTTCGCAGGAAGCGATGATTCGGTATCGGACCCATGGTACACCGACAGATTTGATGTTGCCTTTGAGGATATAAACAGAGGTATAGACGGATTTTTGAAGTATTTGGAGGAGAAAAATGTCATCAATTAAAAAGGTATTGATAATAAAGGTAATTGCCGCAATCTTTTGTATTGCGGTAGGAGTGGTATCATTCTTTCTGATAGCCGATAAGCTGGGGAATGTGGATTTTCATGCGGATACGATAAATGCTCTTGACAAGAGCAGAAGTAAAGTCATGGAGCTTGCGGCTGCAGCTGTGGCATCTTCATCGGCTATTACACTTTTGCCGGGAGATGTAGGAACACCTATTGCACAGGAACTTGCGGATATGAGTAAGTATTTTCTGATTGTGCTTTGCGCAATCTACCTTGAGAAGTTCTTGCTCACCGTAACAGGCTTTGTGGCATTTAAGTATGTTATTCCTGTGGCATGTGTGCTTTTCATAGTATTTATCGCTTCAAATGAGAAGATATTTGCAAAAATTGCGACTAAGCTGTTTTTATTCAGCCTGGTTATATCATTTACCATCCCTGTGAGTGTAAATATTGCGCGAATGATTGAGAGTAATTATGCCGCCTCGATAGAGACGACTCTTAATAATGCCAAGGAAAATACGGATACTGTTACAAAGAGTGCTGAGGAGGAGAACAAAAACAGTAACGCCATTGAGAAGATAGTAAATAATATTACAGGGAATGTGAATGAACTTTAAAAGAAGTTTGAGAATACTCTCAGTTCATTTATAGAGGCTATTGCGGTACTTATTGTAACATCATGCCTTATACCTATAGGAGTACTTTTATTCTTCTTATGGCTGGTGAAAGCTGGTTTTTCAATAGATGTAAATAATTTCAGCTTTATCAGAAGAGAATAACAAATTGTTAAAAATATCGTTAAAATGTTGACAATGATAATGTTAAGTTATAATATATAAGCATGTAATTTTAGTAACACTTAGGTTCTTAATAGTTAAGAACCGATGCTCAAAAAATGGAGGCTGTATATGAGATTTACATTACCAAGAGACATTTATCATGGAAAAGATTCACTTGAGGCTTTAAAGAGCTTCACAGGAAAGAAGGCTTTTTGTCTGCGTAGGCGGAGGATCCATGAAAAGATTCGGATTCTTAGACAAAGACAATCGCTTATTTGGAAGAAGCAGGTATGGAAGTAAGACTTTTTGAGGGAATTGAGTCTGATCCTTCTGTAGATACCGTAATGCGTGGTGCTAAGGAGATGCTTGAGTTCGGACCGGACTGGATAGTTGCTATCGGTGGAGGTTCACCTATTGATGCGGCAAAGGCTATGTGGATCAAGTATGAGTATCCTGATTGTACTTTTGAGGATATGTGTAGGTATTCGGTATTCCTACACTTAGAAAGAAAAGCAAAAATTCTGCGCTATTTCTTCCACATCCGGAACAGCTACAGAAGTAACAGCTTTTTCAATTATCACAGACTATGAAAAAGGGTATCAAATATCCTATAGCAGACTTTTGAGATTACACCTGATGTTGCAATTGTAGATCCCTGCACTTGCACAGACAATGCCGAAGAAGCTTTGTTGCCCATACAGGTATGGACGCTGACACATGCTATAGAGGCATATGTATCTACAGCCAACTGTGATTTTACAGATCCGCTTGCACTGCATGCAATAGAAATGATAGACAAGTATCTTATCAAAAGTCATACAATGAGGATAAGACGCCAGAGATGCAATGCACAATGCACAGTGTCTTGCGGGTATGGCATTTTCAAATGCTTTGCTTGGAATAGTACATTCTATGGCGCATAAGACAGGTGCGGTATTTCGGAGATTTGGGTGCTCACATTATTCACGGTGCGGCAAATGCTATGTACCTTCCAAAGGTTATCGCTTTCAATGCAAAGGATAAGGAAGCTGCAAAGAGATATGCTAAGATAGCGGATGTACTCGGATTGCCGGGCAATAGCGAAGATGAGAAGATAAAAAGAGCTTTATCAAGTACCTTAGAGGTTTAAATGATGCTTTAAATATTCCACATTGTATCAAGAACTACGGTGCGGATTCATATCCTACAGAGAACGGATTTGTACCTGAGAAATGTTTTCTTGGAAAGACTCCATGATATAGCTGTAAATGCCCTGCAGATGCATGTACAGGTTCAAACCTGAGACAGCCAAGTGTTGAGGAGATGGAGAAACTCTTAAAATGCTGCTACTATGATACGGAAGTAGATTTTCTAAAAAGTTTATAGTATGAAATGAACACATCAACATCTGATATATTTTAGATTGTTGATGTGTTTTTGATAAAAAAATTAAAACTCGGTATCAAATTTGCTTGAAAAATGAAATAAAAAGTTGTAATATGATATCGAGTTTCAAATTGAGATTAAATCTCAGTAATCAAATTGGAGGTGTGGTTTGAAGAAAGCTCAGTACAAAACAAGACAATTGCTTGAAATAGAGGATTTCCTGAAAAACAATGAGAATAAGCATGTCACTGTGAATGATATTATTCTCTTTTTCAAACAGCAGGGAAAAGAATATCGGGAAAAGCCACTGTTTACAGGCATTTGGACAGAATGGTAAGTGACGGAACAGTACATAAATATATGTTGGAAACAGGAGACAGTGCCTGTTTTGAATATGTAGAGGGTGAAGACGTTCATCCGGTATGTTTTCATTGTAAATGCGAAAAATGCGGAAAGCTTGTCCATTTGGAGTGTACTGAATTATCTTTAATCGGCGAACATTTGAGAGAAGAACACGGCTTTTCTATAGATCATGCCAGAACAGTTTTTTATGGAACTTGTAATGAATGTAGAGAATAGAGGGAGACTATGAAGAAGTATATTGGAATAGGACTAAGTATCCTTGTGGCTATTATGATGGTTTTGGGTTGTGCAAAAAAGGAAAGCACCGGCAGCAGTGAGGCTGAGAGCGGCAGCAGTGTAACGGAAAGCAGCAGTGTAGCTGAAAGTAAAAGTGAGGAAACTAAGAAGCTGAGCATTGTTACTACAATTTTTCCTGCCTATGACTGGGTAAAACAGGTAGTAGGTGATAATAAGAATGTAGAGATTTCCTTCCTTATAGATAAGGGTGTGGATTTACACAGCTATCAGGCATCAGCGGCAGATATCGCAAAAATTACAGACAGTGATTTGTTTGTATATGTAGGCGGAGATTCTGACGATTGGGCTGAGGATATTATAAAAGAGAATCCTAATTTGAATTATATCAATATGGTAGACAGTATCGGTGAAGCTGCATTAGCAGAGGAACTTGTAGAGGGTATGCAGGATGAAGAAGAGCATGACAATGAGAGCGAAGAACATGCAAATGAAGAGGGCGAGCATGAAGAAGGCGAGGAAGAGATAGATGAGCATGTATGGCTTTCAATTAAGAATGCTGAAACTATAGTAAGTGCTATAGAAGCAAAGTTGGCTGAAATTGACCCTGACAATAAGGCTGAATATGAGAAAAACGCAAATGACTATTTAGCTAAGCTTGATGAACTTGATAAAGAGTATAAGGATACACTTTCAAGCATTCAAAACAAAACTATAATAGTCGGAGACAGATTCCCGTTCAGATATCTGGTAAATGAATACGGAATAAAGTATTATGCAGCATTTAAGGGCTGTGATGCGGGAAGTGAAGCATCTTTTGAGACTGTAAAGTTTTTGGCAAATAAGATGGATGAGCTTAATATGACGGATATTTTTATAATTGACGGTTCAAAAGGAGATTTGGCAAAAACAATAGTTGACAATACCAAAGATAAAAATGCCAAGGTTTTGGTACTTGACTCTATGCAGTCTACAAAGAGCAGTGATAATGCAAGCTATCTGGATATAATGAAGAAGAATTTGGAAGTGCTTAAAGAGGTATTATAGACTGGAGATTTATGATAAAATGTGAAAAATTGTCACTTGGATATGACGGAAAAGCCATAGTGGATAATCTTAATTTTGAAGTTTCGGACGGAGATTATCTATGTGTAATTGGGGAAAACGGTGTGGGAAAGTCTACACTTATAAAGACGCTTTTAAAACTTATAAAACCGATCTCAGGAGAGGTTATATATAATGAAAATTTGTTGCCTACGGAGATAGGATATTTATCACAGCAGCAACAATTATTAAAAGACTTTCCGGCATCGGTTTTTGAAATTGTGCTGTCGGGATGTCAGTCTAAAGGTGGGAATCAGACCATTTTATAAAAAAGAAGAAAAGCAGACTGCAAAGGAGAAGATAGAAAAACTGGGACTTTTGGATCTTATGACAAGAAGCTTCAGTGAACTCTCCGGCGGTCAGCAACAAAGGGTGCTTTTAGCCAGAGCGTTGATGGCGGGACAAAGACTTATGATACTTGATGAGCCTGTTACAGGTCTTGATCCTGAGGCGAGTCAAAATATGTATGATATTATCAATGAGCTGAATAAAAGCAATATGACCATTATTATGATATCTCATGATATAAAAGTGGCACTTGAATATGCTACCAAGGTTTTATATATTGGAGAACATATATTTTTCGGTACGACTCCGGAATATAAAAAGAGCAGGGGGATGGCATGAAAGACATACATATATATTTAAGCTATCCTTTTGTAAGGTATGCAATAGTAGTAGGCATACTTATAGCACTGTGCTCTTCACTGCTTGGTGTTATTCTGGTATTGAAACGATTTTCATTTATTGGAGACGGACTTTCACATGTGGCATTCGGTGCAGTTGCGGTATCTACGGTATTTAATCTTACAGACAATATGGTGCTTGTATTACCTGTGACCATAATTGCCGCAATTCTGCTTTTAAAGGGCGGAAGTAACGGAAAGATAAAGGGAGATGCATCGATAACGATGATGTCTGTCGGGGCGATGGCTTTCGGATATCTTGTTATGAATGTGTTTTCAAGCGGATCAAATCTTGCCGGAGATGTATGTACCACCCTGTTCGGCTCCACTTCAATACTTACCTTAACAAAGGAAAAAGTCATTCTTTGTGTTATACTGTCAATATTTGTAATATCTGCATTTGTACTGTTTTATAATAAAAATCTTTGCAGTAACATTTGATGAGAATTTTTGCAAATGCTACAGGTATAGACACACAAAAATATAATCTCTTTGATAGCTATAATCATTGCAATAATTGTAGTATTGGCTATGAATTTAGTCGGGTCACCCTTTATTTCGGCACTTGTGGTATTCCCTGCATTGGCATCCATGTGTGTGTTTAAGAGTTTCCTCTCAGTGACCGTATCCTCAGCGATATTTTCAGTGGTTTGTACCGCTTTAGGGACTTTTCATTTCAATACTTGGAGGTTCACCTGTAGGGCAACTATTGTGTGCATTGATATATTTGCATTTTTATATTTTATCTGATAGGTAAATGGGACATTAATTAAAATCTGTGTTATAGTTTAGGTAACGGTAAAAGTTTGTTACCCGAATTAGGACACGGATTTTTATTTTTAGTAAGCTTTTGTTATTTTTGTCTTGATTATGTTTTTGGAATTAATGTAAAATCAAATCGAATTTGAAAAATAATACGCAGTTTCGGTATGGTGCCGGGCTGCTGACTAATAGTATTTATTCAAACAGCTATAAACTGTTTGATAGAAAAACGAGGTATATATGGAAAAAGACCTGTAGTATTATGTATAATGGACGGTTTAGGACTTAGAAAAGGACATGATCACAATGCGGTGTTTGAGGCAAATACACCTAATCTGTGCAGCTTGATGAAGGAATATCCTTTTGTAGAAGGACAGGCAAGCGGATTCTTTTTGTAGGTCTTCCTGACGGACAGATGGGTAACTCGGAGGTAGGCTATATGAATATGGGTGCCGGAAGAATTATATATCAGGAGCTTACAAGAATATCAAAAGGCTATAGAGGATGGAGATTTCTTTGAGAACAAGGCGCTTCTTGCCGCAGTTGACAATGCAAAGAAGAATAACAGCGCACTTCATTTGATGGGACTTGTTTCAAGCGGCGGTGTTCACAGCCATAATACACATATTTATGGATTGTTGGAGCTTGCAAAGAGAAACGGATTAAAAAGAAGTTTATGTTCATGCATTCCTTGACGGTAGAGATACACCTCCTACATCGGGAAAGGAATTTGTAGCCGAGCTTGAAAGAGAGATGGCTAAAAATCGGCGTAGGAAAGGTAGCTCCGTAATGGGACGTTTCTACGCAATGGACAGAGATAACAGATGGGACAGAGTTGAAGCGGCTTATTCTATTATGACTAAGGGCGGAAACTTAAAGAAAAGCGCAACAGAAGGTATACAGGAGTCATATGACGAAGGTAAGAATGATGAGTTTGTTGTACCTTTCTCTGTAGATAATGACGGTGCAAAGACTATTAAGGATAAAGATTCGGTTATCTTCTTTAACTTCAGACCTGACAGAGCAAGAGAAATGACAAGAGTATTCTGTGTAGACGATTTTGACGGCTTTAACAGAGGAAAGAGACTTGATACCACATTTGTATGTTTCACAGATTATGATGAGAGTATCGGTAATAAGCTTGTTGCATTTTGAGAAGGAAGAGATAAAGGATACATTCGGAGAGTTCATAGCTGAGCACGGTATGAAGCAGGTAAGAATTGCCGAGACTGAGAAATATGCTCATGTTACATTCTTCTTTAACGGAGGAAAGGAAGAGCCTAATGAGGGTGAAGACAGAATTTTTGTAAACTCACCGAAAGGATGTTGCTACATATGATTTGAAGCCGCAGATGAGCGCATATGAGGTATGTGATAAGCTTGTAGATGCCATAAAGAGCGGTAAGTATGATGTTATTATAATTAACTTTGCAAACCCTGACATGGTAGGTCATACAGCTGTCGAAAATGCGGCTATAAAGGCTGTAGAGACGGTTGATGAGTGTATAGGAAAGACTGTAGAGGCTATCAAGGAAGTTAACGGAGTTATGTTTATCTGTGCAGACCACGGAAACTGTGAGACTTTAGTTGATGAGGAGACAGGTGAGCCGCATACAGCTCATACTACAAATCCTGTACCTTTCATTTTGGTAAATGCAGATCCTAAGTACACTCTGGCAGAGGGCGGAAGACTTTGTGATATAGTTCCTACACTGATTGAGCTTTATGGGATTACAAAAAAACCGGCTGCAATGACAGGAAAGAGTTTATTGGTTGAAAAATAAATAGGTTTTTATTAATGCTCAAGGCTTTTTGCCTTGGGCATTTTTATAAAGTTTAAGAAATGCTGATAAGATTGCATAATCATTCTCAACATTATTAAATAAACCGTAAATAATATACAAAGATAATTCATATAGCGTTAATTGACTTTGAAAAACAAATAGCGTATTATGTGTATTATTAGTCTGATACAATAAGCTTGATAAAGATTAGCAAAAAAATATAAATATTTCGTGATTATTATTGAATACTGGGAATGATTGCGATATAATACTAAGCGCGTTAATATGCAGATAACGGAGGTTATATGAGAAGTAAATTAATGAAAAATGGGAGCATTGGGATTGGCTTCCGTATTGGCTACACAGAGTATCGGTGCAGGTACTGTTTTTGCACAAAAGTTCAAATTTTGATTTGAGAAAAAAAGTAATAGGTCTTACGGGTATAACCTTTGTAAGCGGAAATATAGACAGATATGTCACAAGAGGTGAGTTCGCAAAGATGCTTGTACAGGCTTCATCATATCGTTCCGTACTTACAAAGACAAGCAATGTATCGGTATTTAATGATGTTCCGAAAGGATAATGAAAAACGCGTCCGCTATAAAGATGGCGGTGGAGCAGGGATATATGACAGGATATCTCGGCGGAAACTTTAAGCCTAATGATAATGTAACATTGAATGATGCCGTAAGAGGAGTACTTACTTTACTCGGATATCAGGCAAGTGATTTTGCAGGTGATGCAAACAATAAGAGAATGGCAAAGTACGGTTTCCTTGAGTTGAATGAGAATCTTACATCACTTACACCTACTTCAAATCTTACGGTAAGAGATTGTATAAACCTCTTTTATAATATGTTAAAAACAAATATGAAAGACGGCGGGCATATATTGCAACCGTATTCGGCGGTGAGTTAAACAGCGACAAGGAGGTAAACCTTTAAAGCTTGCCGATAATTCACTTAAGGGACCTAAGGTGGTAAAGTCTGTTAATCAATTGATTCAGGCGGTTCCTTTTGACTATAAGGATGCGAATCTCTTTGTTGACGGAAGCAGCGTAGGTGCGGACAGATTTCAAGAGCCTGATGGTATCATCAGATGTAGGACTTGTAATATACTATTCGGCAGCTGCAAAAGACTATCTGGGCATATGATGAGAATACTGATGCTACAAACGGTAAGAAGGCGGTACATGGTACTGTTGAGAGTATATACTATGAGTCAACATCTACACTTACACCTACATCCGTGACTATAGACGGAGAAACATACAAAATTGCAAACAGCGATATGCAATTTGCATTCTCTATCTACGGAAGTATCAAGGTTAATGATGATGTTACTTTAGTCGTAGATATAAATAATTCTGAAGATGGATCTGCAAGCTACACGGTAGTTGATTATATAGCAGATTAGTGAGGGGAAAAATGAAGAAAAAATTTATTGTTATACCTGCAATTATAGCCCTTGGCGTAGGTGGATTTTTCTTTATGAAATCAAGACAGGCTACAAAGATTGATACGAGTACATTTGTATCTACAGCAATAGCATCAAAGCAGGATATCTCTTCGGAGATATCCTCTTCGGGTACTATTACACCTAAGGACACTTATAATATAACTGCACTTGTATCGGGAGATATTATCTCGGCGGACTTTGAGATAGGTGATATGGTCAGTAAAGACCAGGTGCTTTTATCAAATAGATAAGTCAAGTCTTGAATCTGATATAAATTCTCAAATAATTCTCTTAGTAAAGCAAATACCGGATATGCTACAGCCAACAAAGATCTTGCAAAAAGCAAAGGCGGATTTTTCCGGTAATCTGTATCGCTCTACAAGAAAGGGCTATATCAAGGAGTTGAGTATTCAGGCAGGAGATAAGATAAGCGGAGGTACAAAGCTTGCCACCATATATAATGATACTGTGATGAATATTCGTATTCCTTTCCTAAGTGCGGAGGCACAAAACATTCAGGCCGGAATGACAGGAACTTTGACACTTACCGAAACAGGAGAGCAGATAGAGGGAAAAGTAATTTCTGTATCAAGTATGGATCAGACAATGGACGGTGGAAGACTTGTTCGTAATGTGACATTCGAGGTAAGTAACCCGGGAGGACTTACAGATAAGACAACTGCAAATGCTACAGTCGGAGATATAACATCTACAGGAGACGGTACATTTTGAGGCGACAACAAATGTCGATATGAGTGCCGACCTTGCCGAAGGTGTACAGATAGAAAGTGTACTTGTGAATGTGGGAGATTATGTAGAAGTCGGAACACCTATTTTTAAGATGACTGCAGAGTCTGCAGAGAAACTTTTAAAAACCTATAAGGATGCTGTAGATACCGCACAGGAAATGTGGATGCGGCACAAAAAGGGAGTTGACACTGCAAAGAAAACCTATGACGAGTATACTATTAAATCACCTATTTCCGGAAAAGTTATATCAAAGAACTATAAGGTTGGAGATAAGGTGGGCTCAAGCGGAAACAACAAGGCTACCAATATGGCTGTTATTTACGATATGAGCTCATATACATTTAAAAATGAGTGTGGATGAGAAGGATATTACAAAGGTTCAAAACGGACAGAAGGTAAGAATAAAGTCGGATGCTTTCCCGGATCAGGAATATTCGGGAACGGTTACCAATGTCAGTCTTGAGAGTACAAGCCAAAACGGTGTATCAACCTATCCTGTTACCATAACACTTGATGAGACTTACAATCTTTTGCCGGGAATGAATGTGGACGGATATATTACACTTGAGTCTGCAAAGGATGCACTTACAATACCTTCAGGGGCTCTTATGAGAGGAAATAAGGTCTATGTAAAAGATACCTCGGCAACACAGAGTGCAGATGCGAGCGGTGCGGCTTCAGGTGGAGACGGTCTTATTCCTGCAGGTTTTAAAGAGGTTACAGTAACAACCGGAGTTATAAATGCGGATTTTGTACAGATTACATCAGGACTTAATGAAGGTGATGAGGTCTATGTGGATGAGAGCGCAAGTATGGATACCGGAACAGGCGGAATGGACGGCATGGGCGGAGAAGGTGCACCTGCAGAAGGTGGCGGAGCCGATACAGCCGGAGCGGACGGCGCCGGAGCCGGTGCCGATGCGGGAGCCGGAGGAGAGTAATGGAAAAACTTATCCAAATGACAGATATTCGAAAAGAATATAAAATGGGAGATGAGACTGTTTATGCCAATGACGGTGTGACTCTTGATATCGATAAGGGAGAGTTTGTTGCAATTGTTGGTAAGTCGGGATCCGGTAAATCCACTCTTATGAATATTATAGGGGCTTTGGATGTGCCTACATCAGGTAAATATCTTTTAGGGCGGAAAAAGATGTCGGAAAGCTTAGTGACAATCAGCTTGCTGATATCAGAAATAAAATGATAGGATTTGTTTTTCAGCAATACAATCTTCTGCCCAGAATGAATCTTTTGGAAAACGTGGAACTGCCGCTTTTATATGCGCATGTTTCAAATCATGAAAGAGAAAAAGAGGGCGATGGAAGCACTTGAAAAGGTGGGACTTGCCGAAAAAAGCAAAGCAGATGCCCAAATCAGCTTTCAGGAGGACAGCAGCAAAGAGTGAGTATTGCAAGAGCTCTGGCTGCAAATCCTTCACTGATTTTTGGCGGATGAGCCTACAGGTGCCCTGGATTCAAAGACCAGCCGTCGGGTTTTTGATTTTTTCAAGAAAATCCATGAAGAGGGAAATACGGTTATTATGATTACACATGATAATTCTATTGCGATAGAAGCAAAGAGAGTTATTCGAATAGCTGACGGTAAAATAAATTTTGATGGAAGTAGTGAAGAGTATGCTGCAGTCATTTAAACTGGCAATAAAGAGTATTATTGCCAATAAAATGAGATCATTTTTTGACGATGCTCGGACTTATCATAGGTGTATCTGCTGTCGTTATACTGGTAAGTGTAATGATGGGATATATGAACAATATGGTAAAGTCCTTTATGGACATGGGGGCCAATACTATCAGCGTCAATTTGGTCAATATGCCTGCAAGACAGGCATCGGTGGATCAGATGTATGATTTCTTCAATGAACATAGAGATATTTTTTCGGAAATGACACCACAGGTCAGTGTCAGCGGAACAATAAAAGGTGGGAAGTGAAAAAACCACCACAACTACAGTTTCCGGAGTAAGTGAATACTATGGTAAATTGAAGAATTATAAAACTTGAAAAGGGAAGATTCCTATCATATGCGGACATGGTATCCAGACAAAAAGTTGTTGTAATCGGATACTATGTTGCAAGCAAGCTTTTTCGGTTCACCGAAAGCTGCGATAGGTGAGACTATAAAGATAAACGGTTCGGCATTTACTGTTGTAGGTGTGGTACAAAGACAGGATAAAACACAGTTGTCGGCAAGAGGCAGTGATGATTTTGCATTTATGCCTTATTCCACAGCCGGACAGTTAAACGGAACTTCAGTACCTGATTATTATATTTTTGCTACTGTAAATACTCAGGTAAGCAATCAGGCGGTAGAGCTTTTAAAGGATTTTCTAAAAACTATCTATACTCAAAAAAAGAAACATATTTTGTTCAGTCTATGAGTCAGATGCTTGGAGAAATCAATGTACAGCTTGCACTTATGAGTACTATTATAGGAGCTATTGCCGGTATTTCACTTCTTGTTGCAGGTGTTGGTGTTATGAATATCATGCTGGTATCTGTTACAGAGAGAACCAGAGAAATCGGTATCAGAAAAGCGCTTGGAGCCAGAAAAGGTGTTATACTGCAACAGTTTGTTATAGAAGCCTTGGTTACAAGTACACTCGGGAGGTTCGCTTGAATTGTACTGGGCTGTATTGCCAGCTCTACTATAGGCAGATTTATGAATATTTCATCACCCTGCCAACTTAAATGCGGTTATAATTTCATTCAGCGTATCTGTAGCAATCGGACTTATATTCGGATATATGCCGGCTATGAGAGCTGCAAGCTTAAATCCGATAGATGCACTTAGAAGTGAGTAAGAATTGTTTTTTAAAATACCCGTTTTTACGGGTATTTTTCGTGCAAAATTAATTTTAATACAATTTTTATTGGATTATTTACTGATATAGGATATACTAAGGAAATGAAGAAATTTTTATACATTATGGATATGTCTTTATCCGATACTTATTTATACAGCAATCCAGCTTTCTCTTGGAATGTTGATGGGAGTTTTATTTAGTATCTTTGCAGGTGTCAGAAGTCCTGATGCAATGGAGGATATTATAACAGAAAATGCACTGGTTATCACTGCATTATGTGCGGTGGTTACTTCTGTTTTTCTCAGTCTGTTTTTTTCTACCTGGACATTAATAAGGGCAGAGTTAAAAAGCGTGGCCAAATTAGGGCTATGGATTTTGTGATGGCCATTTTAGGTGGCGCAGGTGTTGCAATTGCATTAAATATTATTATAGCATTGACAAACATGGCAGGTAATGATGCTCATTTGTGAAAGTCAGCAATTCGATTACAAGTAATCCGCTTATTGTCATCATAATATGTGCAGGAATATTGATACCGATAGTTGAGGAAATAATATTCAGAGGTTTGATTTTTTTAACAGAATTAAACATCAATATAATTTCTTGGCAGGCTTGCTTATATCATCTGTATTATTCGGTATCTACCATGGAAATATAGTTCAGGCTATTTATGCGACACTTTTGGGGATTTTTCCTCGGGTTTGCATATCACAAAAACAAAGAGTATTTTAATTCCAATCTTCATACATATGAGCTCAAATACTTTTGTTTCAATTTATGCCAAGCTCGGTGAGAATGAAGAAAAATATAGGGATTTTTATTGATAGCTGTGGTATCAGCTTAATATTTGCTTTAATAGGTACAATATATTTTATAAACAGAAAGGTTGAATAATGAAAGTTTTGAGTATAGCGGTGCCATGCTTTTAATTCGCGGCATATATGAGAAAGTGCATTGATTCTTTGCTTGTAGGTAAGGAAGATGTAGAGATATTGATTGTAAATGACGGTTCTGCCAAGGACAATACAGCTGAAATAGCGGATGAGTATGAGAAAAAATATCCTACTATATGCAAAGCAATCCACAAGGAAAACGGCGGACATGGTGATGCTGTAATGTTTGGACTTAGAGCCGCTACAGGCGAGTTTTTTTAAAGTAGTGGATTCGGATGATTATCTGGATGAAAAGTCATTTTTGGAAGTACTCAATAAGCTTAAAAGAGTTTATAAGAGATAAGGAAAATATTGATATGCTTTTTGCAACTTTGTATATGATAAGGACGGTGCAAAAAGAAGAAAAAGGTAATGACCTATAAGAGAAACTTGCCTATAAATAAGAAGTTTGAATGGGAGGATATTAAGCCTTTCCACACAGGACAGTATATTCTTATGCATTCCGTAATATACAAAAGAGAGCTTCTTATAGAGAATAAACTTGACCTTCCGAAGCACACATTCTATGTGGACAATATCTTCGTATATCAGCCTTTGAAGGCGGTAAAGGATATTTACTATATGGATGTAAACCTTTACAGATACTATATCGGAAGAGAGGATCAATCTGTAAATGAGCAGGTAATGATCGGAAGAATAGATCAGCAGATAAGAGTAACTAAAAGATCATGCTTGATTCATTTAATCCTTTATGATGTTGCAAATAAAAAAAGCTTAGAAAGTATCTTATAAGCTATCTTGAGATAATGATGGTAATATCTTCCATACTTGCTATTCGCTCAAAGAGCGAGGAAAATATGCAAAAGAAGAAAGAACTTTGGGATTATCTGAAGGATCACAACCAAGACTTTATAAGAGGATAAGATACGGTCTCCTGGGACAGACTATGAACCTCCCCGGAAAAGTGGGAAAAAGGTATTGCTGTAGGGGATATGAGATTGCAAATAAGTTGTATGGATTTAACTAAATAGAAGAACTTGCATCCGGATTATTGATTTAAAATTCGGATGCATTTTTTTAGAAAAAAATTAAAAATAATGCTTGACATTAGAGCATTATTTTATATACTTACATAGCGTTAAACGTGACGGGATCTTAGCTCAGCTGGGAGAGCATCTGCCTTACAAGCAGAGGGTCACAGGTTCGAGCCCTGTAGGTCCCATTTTTCATGCAAAGCATGAATATAATCATATGGCGACGTAGCTCAGTTGGCTAGAGCATACGGTTCATACCCGTAGTGTCAAGAGTTCGAATCTCCTCGTCGCTATTTACTTATGTCTGACTTCGGTCAGACTTTTTGTTTTGATGTCAAGTGTTGTGGGCTTGATTTTTGAGGGTATTGAAAAACAGTCCCGAACTCACAACCGGGAGTTGGGGACTGTTTTATAAAAATCAATTATTAAAACTCAAAAATATCTCATTACATTATTATATGAAATATTCTCTACAAGTTCCTTTTAAAGCTTTCTCATCATTCGGATACTGACCGCTTTCAACCCATTCACCTATAAGCTGGCAGAGTATTCTTCTGAAGTACTCATGTCTTGTATATGAAAGGAATGAACGTGAGTCTGTAAGCATACCGTTAAAGTTTCCTAAGCAACCAAGTGCGGCCAAAGACTTCATCTGAGCTCTCATACCCTCATAGTGATCGTTGAACCACCATGCAGAACCCTGCTGAACTTTTCCTGCGATACTTGAATCCTGGAAGCATCCGATTATTGTACCGATAGCGGCATCATCATTCGGATTAAGGGAATAAAGTATTGTCTTTGGAAGTTCACCTGTTACATTTAAAGCATTAAGGAAGTCTGCCAGCTGATCTGCAGGAGCATATCCGCTTATAGCATCAAATCCTGTATCAGGACCGAGCTTATTGAACATTGCAGTGTTGTTGTTTCTCTTACAACCGAAGTGAAGCTGCATTACCCAGTTTAATCTGTGATATTCTTTTCCGAGTGCCAGTAAGAGTGCAGTTTTAAACTTGTACTGCTCTGTAAGACTTACATCCTCACCTGCAAGTCTTTTCTTTAATATAGCATCTACTTCGTTCTCACTTGCAGGAGCATAGTATACAAAGTCAACACCGTGATCTGATACGGAGCAACCGTTGTTATGGAAAAACTCCAATCTGTTCTTTAATGCTTCCTTAAGAGATGCAAAGTCTTTTACAGACACACCGCTTACTTCGGAGAGCTTTGCAATATATTGTGCAAAATCAGGCTTTTCAATATTTGTAGCCTTATCAGGTCTCCATGCCGGAAGCACTTTAAATCCAAGGTCTTTGATCTCTCTAAGTTTGATATGCCATTCAAGAGAATCTATAGGATCGTCTGTAGTACATATAACCTTAACATTTGAATTTCTGATAATATTTCTTACACTTAATTCATCTGTAGCAAGTTTTTCTTTTGTTAGATTCCAAACCTCATCCGCACTCTCAGGGCTTAGATGACCTTTAAAGCCGAAATACTTCTGAAGTTCAAGATGTGACCAATGATAAAGCGGATTACCTATAAGCTTCGGCAATGTAGCGGCCCATGCATCAAACTTTTCTCTGTCAGATGATTCACTGCCTGTTATAAGTTTTTCATCCACACCGTTTGATCTTATCTGACGCCACTTGTAATGATCGCCGCCAAGCCATACCTGAGTGATATTATCAAATTTTTTATCCTCATAAATCTCCTGTGGATTTATATGACAGTGATAGTCAACTATCGGCATCTTTTCCGCATAGTCATGATAAAGATGTTTTGCTGTTTGTGTATCAAGTAAGAAATCCTGATCCATAAAATTCTTCATGTTAACCTCCTTAGCCAAAACGGCTGTATAAAGTAAAATTTATAAATAACTACATTTTACAGTAGTCATATGCATATTAAGTTTTGAGAATATCAATTCTTCGATTTAAAAAGTATCTCTTTCTATAATAGACGGCTCAAGTATACAGATGTTTTCAGGGATTGTCCGTCAAACACCTCCAAAAGAGTTTTTACACTGTGACTGCACAAATCAAAAAGCCTTGAGTCAACAGTGGTAAGCTCGGGATATGATATTTTTGAAAAAATCGAATTGTCATATCCTATTATTGAAAGTTCATCAGAACCGAAATACTGTTTTGTTTTGCAAATTTTTAATGCTGTCATCGCAAGAAAAATCATCTGAGGCAATTATACCGTCGGGTAAAAACTCTTTGGTAAACTTTTCAAGTGAGAGAGTAATATTTTTCTATATCATTTTCCTCACATAAAAGAGTTGCATAGTTTTCCACTTTTGATTTTCAACTCTTTACATCCTGATATAAACCCGTCCAGCTTTTCTTTTTGGCAGATTGAGATGTGGAATTGTAAAGAAAGAGCAAATTTACTTTTGCCGGTATTATATAACATATTTGCACTTATTTTTGTAGCATTAAAATCATCATAATAAGAACAATATACATTCTCACCTTCTAAAAATCCGTTTATTAAAAAAATATCGGCAGAGATTTTGCTGTACTTTTTATCAGATTTTTATTGTCCTTTGCGGATATATATTTTGAACCTATCATAATAACGGCATCCACACTTTTTGAGATAAGTATATTTATATATTTTTTGAGATTCTTTGTATCATAGCCGCTGCAACATAAAAGTGAGTCATAGCCGTTTTCCCTGAGCATTTTCTCAAAATAGGACAGAGCTCTTGCCACATAGATATCGGAAGGGTCCGAACATAGAATGCCTATGGTCTTCATAGTGTTCAGTCCAAGCCCTCTGGCAAATACATTCGGAGTATAGCCAAGCTCCTCCATAATATCATGAATTTTTTTTCTGGTCTTTTCACTGACCTTCGGGCTGTCATTGATAACTCTTGATACTGTAGCTATGGAGACATTTGCCCTGTTTGCAATATCATAAATATTCATAATTCACCGGTAATATAAAAATATAAGCTTTTGATAAATTCATTCGTTACAATCACATCTATCTTGACAAGGAATAAAAAAATCCCATGTATAATGCGATTGTAAACGCTTACATTTATTATAAACTCAATATGAGGATTTGGCAAGGAGATAAAGGAAATGGATTATATCAAAATCAATGATTTGGATAATGTATGTGTGGCATTGAATGCATTGCCAAAGGGAGAAAAAATCACAATCGGAAGCGAAAGTGTAGAGACAAACAGTGAAATTCCTGCCGGACATAAGGTGGCACTTAAGGATATAAAAGCCGGTGAGGATGTTATAAAGTACGGAAACAGAATCGGAATTGCAAAAGAGGATATAAGAAGCGGTGACTGGATACATACTCATAATATAAAAACAGCACTTGGTGATTTGCTTGAATATAAATATATTCCAAAGGTTAAAGAGATAAAAGAAACCGCTCATGAGACCTTCCTCGGATTTAAGAGAAAAAACGGCAAAGTGGGAGTGAGAAATGAAATATGGATTATTCCTACAGTAGGCTGTGTCAACAATGTCGCACAGGCAATCGAAAGAAGAGCGAAGTCTCTTATAAAGGGAAGTGTGGAAGATGTAATAGCTTTTGTACATCCATATGGCTGCTCACAGATGGGTGACGATCAGGAAAATCACCAGAAATATACTTGCGGATATGATAAATCATCCCAATGCAGGAGGTGTACTTGTACTGGGGCTTGGCTGTGAGAATTCAAATATTCCTTTGCTTAAAGACTACCTTGGTGATATAGATGAAAACAGAGTGAAGTTTTTGGTATCTCAGGAAGTTGAAGATGAGATAGAAACAGGACTTTCTCTTATAGAAGAGCTTATAAACAATATAGCCGATGAAAAGAGAGAAGAAATAGATGCAAGCGAACTTATAATCGGGATGAAATGCGGAGGATCTGACGGACTTTCCGGAATAACAGCAAATCCTATAGTAGGAGAGTTTTCGGATATTCTTATATCGAAGGGAGGAAGCACAATACTTACGGAAGTACCGGAGATGTTCGGAGCGGAAACTCTTTTGATGGAAAGATGTAAGGATGTGGAGACTTTTGAAAAGACTGTAGCTCTTATCAATGATTTTAAAATGTATTTTAAAAATCATAATCAGACAATCTATGAGAATCCGTCACCGGGAAATAAGGCAGGCGGTATATCCACTCTGGAAGATAAGTCTTTGGGCTGTACACAGAAGTCCGGAAGTGCTAAAGTGGTAGATGTACTTGATTATGGAGATACCGTAAAAACAAAGGGACTTAATCTGCTTTCATCACCGGGAAATGATCTTGTTGCCGCTACGGCGCTTGCAATGAGCGGAGCTCATATAGTGCTCTTTACCACAGGAAGGGGAACACCTTTTGCCTCACCGGTTCCGACATTAAAGATTGCTACCAACTCAAGACTTGCAAAAGGCAAGGGAAATTGGATAGATTTTAATGCCGGAAGAATGGTTGAGGATAAAACAAAGGAAGAGCTTGCAAACGAGCTTTTTAAACTTGTGCTGGATGTGGCAAGCGGAAAGAAAGTAAAGTCTGAAATTGCGGGATTCCATGATTTTGCAATCTTTAAACAGGGAGTAACTCTTTAGTCAACTACCCATCACCTAAAGGTAATGGGCTTGTAACTGCCCAGTCGTAGTAACGGCTTACGTCTCCGACCTTTAGGCCCCAATAGATATTGCTATCTAAAGTGGCGTTACATCGTAGGGTGGTTGACAACACCCTTTACAACAAAGATTTACTCTGCTGTAACTATACTAGGTACTTGGCTATCGGTTAGATAGTTGATTCCCATACGGTATAGATTCATAGCTCCAATGCGGTCATCGTTTGATTTATATCCACAGTTTTTACAAGCAAACAAATGTATTTTCTTGTTACTGATTGGCTTTTTCTAATATGTCCGCACAGGGCAGCATTGACTCGTATAACGAGGGTCTACTTTTAATACGAGAGACCGGTTCTGTTTTGCTTTGTAAATTAGCTTGTGCTCTAAATCATAGAACGACCATGATACAGATACATAACGGTCTTTTGTTCGTACACGTTCAGTAACAGAACGAACTCCACTTAAATCTTCTAAGACGAAGAGAGTATACTTTGATTAGACTCACGAGGCTTTTCGATACCTGATGATTGACATCCTGCATCCAACGGTTTTCTCGTGAACCAATCGCCTTTTATTCTACGTCTGGCAGATGGAGTCCTACGCATCTGTAATTCTTTTGCGAAGTTTAGAATAATGAGCACGTTTCTGTTTAATGGTTTTACCACCAAAAAGCCTGACTTTATGTTTGCTGTCGTAGGTTGCAAACGACAAAAGCATCACTCTGTCAATACCAACAACTGCAGACTTTCAGCATCTCACATTCTTCCACTTCATGTTACAGGTATGTAAAAATACTGCGTGCTTATTTACAAGTTTTGGCTGTACCAAAACTATAAATACTATGGTCAAAGTATCATTTAGGCACTACCCTTATCAAAAATATGGCAGTTTTACACGTCCATCTAAAGTATTTACGGAAAAGCAGATGATCTCGTAAGAGAATAACCCTATTCCAAACAAGGTCATATTGTGGTTTTTGTGAAGTTAGGTTTAATCCACTCATTCTGATTTCCAAGAATGGTTTTTGTATCTGGCAATCACAGTCTTAAAACAGATTGAGCTATTTGAGATTTTAAACCGAATCTATTTCTTAAATCAGAATACAGCACCTTTGTTAAGAGCAAACTGTTTTAGATTGTGCGTCCGGAATATATAGTTTGGAAAACATGATTGCAAGCATCTGTATAGGCAGACATAGTTGTATTAAGTAATGTTTTATCATCATCACTTGAACTATTTGAATCTTTTGCTGTAACAGTTATCTGTTCCATATGCTACCTTTCATTGATATTCACTGAAAATATTATGTAATCAACAATTAGGAAATTAAATAATTAGAGGCAATATTATTGACAATAAATATATCGTCATAACAGGCGCAAATACAGTTTAAAAGTACATATCCTATTAGTGACAAAATATCGTAAACAGCTACCGGGAAGCAACATTGCTGACGATGTAAAACAAAAGATATTCGATATTTGTAAATCTCATAATTGGGAAACAATTGCTATGGAAACTGACAAAGACCATATACATTTTCTAGTCAGTTATGACACTACCGATAAGATCTGTGATATCGTAAAAACCATCAAGCAAGAAACAACTCATTGTTTATGGGTTAAATATAACAGTTTTCTTTCCAAATAGTATTGGAAGAAACACATCTTTTGGTCTGATGGTTATTTTGCTTGTAGTATTGGGGAAGTATCGTCATCTACAGTTCAAAAGTACATCGAAAGCCAAGGGTAATGGTTAAAAAATTACAAGACTCCTCCCACCACCCAAGAGTAGTGGGTTTCCGTCTATGACAACCGAAAGGATTTTATTTATGAAAATAAATCGGACCACTGAAAGAAGTATACAAATAATGCAGCTTATAGCTAAATCCGGAGAAGGTCTTGAAATGGATGAGATCTGTGAGAAGCTATACATTCCAAGAACCAGTTGCTATGACATACTGGTTACATTGGTTCATATGGGAATGCTTGAAATAAACACCGGCATTAAAAGAAGCTATAAGATAGGCATAAATGCCTACAGAATCGGTATGAGCTATACCAATAACAGAAATATTTCTGAAATCATAGCGCCTGCACTGAAGGAGCTTTCAAAGGAATTGCAAAAGACCTGTTTTTTCGGTGTGCTGGAAGGTAATAAAATAGTATATATATCAAAGTGTGAGCCGGAAAATCCTATAATAACCACAGCGACCATAGGTACTAAGAATCCGGTATACAATACTTCTCTCGGAAAAGCCATACTCAGTACTATGAGTGAAGAGAAGATAAGAAGTATAGCTAAGGACATAGACTTTAAACCTGTAACAAGATTTACTCTTACAGATGTGGATGCTCTTGTAAAGAATATTGAAATATCAAAAGCAAGGGGATTTGCACTGGATGAGAGAGAACTTGAGGAGCATATGGAATGCGTCGGTGTACCGATATTTGACGAAAAAAGAGAGTGTATAGGGAGCTGTCTCGGCTTCAAGCCTTTACAGAAAAGATGAGGACTATATTGCACTTGGAGAGATATTAAAAAAGCGTGGATTGGAAATATCAAAATCTTTAGGTTTTATGCCTTGACAATGATAAAAAAGTTAATTACAATCAAGATATCGCAAATATGAATTGTTATTCGCATATACGAATATTGATATATTATTTATGGAGGTTCAAATGAGAAAAGAACAGGTTCTTACAAGAATGAAAGAAGATTGTCTGGTTGCCGTTGTTCGTGCAAAGAACAAAGAGCAGGGTGAGAAGGTCATAGATGCTATTGTTGCAGGCGGAATCAATTTTATTGAGATTACTATGACTATGGACGAAGGAAATCCTGTAGAGTTTATACAGTTTATGTCTGAGAAGTACAGAAATAATGAAAAGATAGTTATCGGTGCAGGTACTGTACTTGATCCTGAGACAGCAAGAGCTGTAATTTTGGCAGGTGCTAACTATGTTGTAAGTCCGGGACTTAATGTAGAGACAATCAAGCTTTGCAACAGATACAGAGTTCCTATGCTTCCGGGTGTTATGTCACCTACAGAGGCTATCACAGCTCTTGAAGCAGGATGTGATATCATAAAGGTATTCCCGGGAAATGTAGTGGGACCGGGTGCAATCAGCTCATTTAAGGGACCTCTTCCGCAGGGAGATTTCATGCCAAGCGGTGGTGTGGACGTTGACAATGTAGATAAGTGGTTAAAGGCCGGAGCATGTGCCGTAGGTACAGGTTCATCACTTACAAAGGGTGCGGCTACAGGTGATTTCGCAGCTATAACAGCAAAGGCAAAGGAATTTGTTGAGGCGGTAGCGGCGGCAAGAAAGTAATATTTTATTTTGAACGGAGAAAATATGGCAAAGATAGTTACAATGGGAGAGATAATGCTCAGATTATCAACTCCAAACAATGAGAAGTTTATTCAGGCTGATGAGTTTGATATCAATTATGGCGGCGGTGAGGCAAATGTTGCCGTTTCACTTGCAAACTATGGACATGAAGCGGATTTTGTAAGTGCATTACCTAAAAGAATCCTATAGGTGATGCGGCTATTGCAACTCTTCGCAAGTACAATGTTGGGACAAAGCATATCTCAAGAAGCGGTGAGAGAGTGGGCATCTACTTCCTTGAAACAGGTTCAGCGATGAGAGCTTCAAATGTAGTATATGACAGAGCACATTCTTCTATTTCTACAGCTAAGGTGGATGAGTTTGACTTTGATGAGATTTTCAAAGATGCGGATTGGTTCCATTTTACAGGTATTACACCTGCAGTTTCAGACAGTGCGGCAGAGCTTACAGAGGCTGCCCTTAAGGCTGCCAAGAAGGCCGGGGTTACAGTATCTGTAGACCTTAACTTCAGAAAGAAACTCTGGTCATCAGAGAAAGCAAAAAAAATAATGACAAATCTTATGCAGTATGTAGATGTATGTATCGGTAATGAAGAGGATGCCGAGAAGGTTCTCGGATTTAAGCCCGGGCAACACAGATGTTACAGCAGGAGAACTTGAGCTTAACGGATATGTGGATATCTTCAATCAGATGTGTGATCAGTTTAAGTTTAAATATGTTATAAGCTCACTTCGTGAGAGCTTCTCAGCTTCAAACAATGACTGGTCTGCTTGTATCATGGACGGAAGCACAAGAGAGTTCTATCACTCAAAGAAATACCATGTAACTCCGATTGTAGACAGAGTCGGCGGCGGTGATTCATTTGCAGCAGGAGTTATCTGCGGACTTTGCGATAAGAAAGACTTTAAGTCGGCACTTGAATTTGCTGTAGCCGCTTCAGCACTTAAGCATACAATCCCGGGAGATTTCAACCTTGTAACAAGAGAAGATGTTGAGAGCCTTGCAGGCGGTGACGGTTCGGGTAGAGTGCAAAGATAATCAAAGTTTATATGTATTTTCCTATATAAAGGAGCCGGCTAGTGGCCGGCTCTGTTTTTTACTGGTTTTTTCTTTTTAGTGTCACTCTGTGACATATATTAATGTTGAATAACTATATTCCCTACAGTTTCAGTACTACTTAATGATGATTAGATAATCAATGGAGAAGTGGTTAGAGTATATCTTCGGAGGATTAAGAGTTTTTATGAAAATATGACAATGCATGTCCGGTTATTGTGATATAATAATTATAGGAGATGTTAAGACGATGAAAGATAATAGGCTGTTTAGGATACTATATTATATTCTGGAAAAGGGAAAAGTTACAGCAAGCGAACTTGCTGATAAATTTGAGGTATCAGTCAGAACAATTTATAGAGATATTGACTCTATCAGTAGTGTAGGTATTCCCGTTTATGCGTTGCAAGGAAAGGGTGGTGGAATAGAAATTGCTGAGGATTTTGTTCTTAGTAAATCACTACTGTCTGAAAACGAGAAACAACAAATTATGTCAGCTCTTCAAGGATTGGATAATACCGCAATACAGCATGAGAATGAGCTTCTAACAAAACTTTCTGCGCTCTTCAAAATGAAAAATACCGGTTGGATAGAGGTTGATTTTAATAATTGGCAAAACAATAAGCTGTATGAACAAACGTTTAATGATATTAAATCTGCAATTTTAAGTAAAAACATTATTTCATTCACATATTTTAGCAGCAATGAAAAAAAGAAACAAGTAGAAGAGTTAAACCCTGTTAGACTACTTTTTCAAGAGTCAGGGACTGGTATCTATATGCTTTCTGTTTACTTAGAAATGATTTTAGATATTTTCAAATTGTCCCGGATAAAGAATTTAGAAATCCATACTGAAAAGTTTGATGACAGCTTTGAAGATGCAATACTCAAGAAAAGAAATGCCACACGAGAACACGGTGCATATAAAAGTTAAGTTTGATCGTAAAGTTGCTTTTCGAGTATATGATGAATTAAACGGAGAAATTATAGAAGATAATGATGGAAATTTATATTCAGAAATAGAAATAACGAATGACTATAACCTATACAATTATATTTTTTTCTTTTCGGAGATGGAGCGAAGTATTAGAACCGAAAAGAGATACGAATGCAGATTAAAGAAATGATAAATAAAATGGCAGAAAAAAATATAATATGACAAATGGTGTCAAGTATCCTCCTGTATAATAAAATTAACCAAATGTAAAGGGAGGACCTGATAATGAAATATGAGTGGAGAAAACAAGAAAAAGAATCTTTATGGTGTAAAAGCAAACACCTGTCATTGTAGAAGTGCCAAAAGCAAAAATTTATTTTGGTAAAAGGTAAAGGAAATCCGAATGAAGTAGATTTTTCAGACAGAATATCCGCATTATATTCTCTTGCGTATGCCATTAAAAATGTTGTTTAAAAAAATGCAATGAAAAATAAAACTGATAATGAGATTGCAGATTTTTACGGTATATCCACTAGAGGGATTTTTGGAAAAAAGTAAATGGAGAAGAGCTTGATAAAAAATAAACTGGAATACACATTGATGATTAAACAACCTGATTTTTATTACACAAGAGATATTCACAAAAGGCACTTGAGAATATAAAAAAAGAAAAAGCCTAATGCATTGTATGATGAGATGAGTTTTAGAGAAATAGAAGAAGGTAAATCCATTCAGATTTTACATGTTGGAAGTTATGATGATGAGCCAAAATCATTTGAACAGCTGAAATGAATTTGCAAGAAAACTGGATCTTAGAAGAATAGGTGACTTTTCATAAAGAAATATACTTAAGTAATAAAAAAACAGAACATCGGAAGAAAAACAAAAACCATATTAAGATATTCAGTGAAATAGGAGGAATTTGTTATGCCAAGACCAACGACAAAAATGGATTTAATGACTGTTGCTAAGGAAAACTATGAAAAGTTAAATTTACTTATTTCAAAGATGACAGAGGAAGAGTTAAACACACCGTTTGATTTTTCAAAAGATGAAAAGAAAAAAGAAGCTCATTGGAGAAGAGATAAAAACTTAAGAGATATTTTAATCCATCTCTATGAATGGCATCAGCTTATTTTGAATTGGGTACATTCCAATCAAAAGGGAGAAGAAAAACCATTTTTGCCTGAACCATATAACTGGAAAACTTATGGAGATATGAATGTAGAATTTTGGAAGAAACATCAAAATACTTCTCTTGAAGACGCAATTAAAATGGTTCATAAATCACATAGTGATGTATTAGCGTTAGCTGAAAAATTTACAAATGAAGAACTCTTTTCAAAAGGTGTTTATAAATGGGTCGGAGGAAGTGTGCTTGGTTCATACTTTGTAAGTGCAACTGCAAGCCATTATGATTGGGCAATGAAAAAGATTAAAGCGCATCAGAAAAATGTGAATCAAAAAAATAAGAGGTAGAAAAATTTGGAGTAGAGTTAGTCAGTAATATGTTTTTTGATAGATTTGGTATGTGAATAAAAATAGTTTTATAGCCACTGCACCGGATTGGTGCGGTGGCTATTTTAAAGTTTTATAATATCTCCAACCAATTCTGTTGTGAATGAAGAATTCTATGGATTTGTATAGTCTTACTATCTTCAATAACTTTATAAAAGATAATGTAGTTCTTCACAAGATATTTTCTAAAACCTTTACTATTCAAATAAGCATCATCTGACAGATTAAAAACGGTATGGTAAAGTTGATAATGAAGATAAAGAGTTTTCTACTTCATCAAGAAGTTCTAATGCTGTGGATGGTGAACCAAGGTTGTGAGAAATATAATGTAATATATTTTTTTATATCACGGTGATAATTTTCTGAAACAATAAGTTTATACTGTTCCATTATTTAATCCCTCTCGAAGACGTTTCATGGACTCCTCAAAACTTAATGTATGACCGTTTGAAAAGTCATCTTCACTTTGTTCCAAAAAGCCTATATAGTTCATATTTACTTGTTAATTTATTATATAAGTCAATGCTCATAACGGCTAAGTCACCCTCGACCGTTTTTGGTAATAAATATAGGTTCGTTTGTGTTATGACAAAAATGTGGATATATCATTGTAGCTGTTACGTAAGTCTGTACTTGATTTAATTATCGGCATAAAACCTCCTTTCTAAAGAAATTATAATATTATTTCTTTTAGAAACTCAATAAATTAAAAGGAATAAAATTTGAAAATATCATATTGACAAAAATAACAATATAGTATTATCTAACTGTGTTAAAAAAATAACGAAATATTCATTTTATTATGTCGGAGGAAATATGGCAGATAAGAATTTTATTGTAGATAATATCGATAACTTAAGCATCAGGATGAAAGAGCTGAGAGAAGCTCAGAGAGAATTTGCGACCTACTCTCAGGAACAGGTTGATAAAATATTCTATGAGGTAGCTATGGCTGCCAATAAAGAGAGATTCTCGCTTGCAAAGATGGCGGTAGAAGAGACCGGAATGGGAGTTTTGGAAGATAAGGTTATCAAAAACCACTATGCTGCAGAGTATATTTACAATGCATATAAGGACACTAAGACCTGTGGAGTGATTGAAGAGGACAATATTTTCGGTATAAGAAAAATTGCCGAGCCTATAGGTGTTATAGCAGCTGTTATTCCAACAACAAACCCTACATCGACAGCTATATTTAAAATCCTTTTGGCACTTAAGACAAGAAATGCCATTATAATAAGCCCACACCCAAGAGCAAAGGACTGCACAAACTATACAGCTAAATTTCTGTTGGAAACAGCTGTAAAAGCGGGCGCTCCAAAGAACATTATAGGTTGGATAGATGTACCTTCACTTGAGCTTACAAATGAAGTAATGCATGAGGCTGATATTATACTCGCGACAGGCGGTCCGGGAATGGTTAAATCAGCTTATTCATCAGGTAAGCCTGCAATAGGTGTAGGTGCCGGAAATACTCCGGTTATTATTGATGAAACAGCTGACATTAAGATGGCTGTAAACTCAATAATACATTCAAAGACTTTTGATAACGGAATGATTTGTGCTTCAGAGCAGTCTGTAACAGTAATGGAGAGTATATATAATGAAGTAAAAAGAGTTTGCATACAGAGGCTGTTATTTTCTGAAGAAGGATGAGCTTAATAAGGTAAGAAAGACTATTATTGTAGGCGGATCACTAAATGCTAAAATCGTTGGACAGTCTGCATTTAAGATTGCGGAAATGGCAGGCGTAAGCGTACCTGAAAGTACAAAGATACTTATCGGTGAGGTGGAGTCTGTTGATATAAGCGAAGAGTTTGCTCATGAAAAGCTTTCACCTGTACTTGCAATGTATAAGGCAAAGACATTTGATGAGGCTATAGCTAAGGCTGAAAGACTTGTTGCAGACGGTGGTTACGGACATACATCAGCTATTTATATAGATGTAAATGAGAAGGAAAAACTTGCTATTCATGAAAATGCAATGAAGACTTGCAGAATACTTGTAAATACTCCTGCGGCTCATGGCGGTATCGGTGATTTGTACAACTTCAAGCTTGCACCTTCACTTACTTTAGGTTGCGGTTCATGGGGTGGAAACTCTGTTTCAGAGAATGTAGGCGTAAAGCATCTTATAAATATAAAAACTGTAGCACAAAGGAGAGAGAACATGTTGTGGCTTAGAACTCCTGAAAAGGTATACTTTAAGAGAGGTTGTCTGCCTGTAGCGCTTGATGAGCTTGGAAATGTAATGCATAAGAAGAGAGCGTTTATAGTAACAGATACATTCCTTTATAAGAACGGATATACAGAGGTTATTACAAAGAAGCTCGATGAGATGGGTATAAGACATACTTGCTTCTATGATGTAACACCGGATCCTACACTTCAGTGTGCAAGAGAGGGTGTAAAGGCAATGGCTTCATTTGAGCCGGATGTAATTATAGCACTCGGTGGAGGTTCTGCTATGGATGCCGCAAAGATAATGTGGGTTATGTATGAGCATCCTGAAGTTAACTTTGAAGATATGGCAATGGACTTTATGGATATCAGAAAGAGAGTGTATAAGTTCCCTAAGATGGGTGAGAAGGCATACTTTGTTGCAATTCCTACATCATCAGGTACAGGTAGTGAGGTTACTCCTTTTGCCATCATTACAGATAAGGATACAGGAATAAAGTGGCCTATAGCAGACTATGAGATTCTTCCGAATATGGCGATAGTGGATGTTGACAATATGATGGATCAGCCAAAGGGACTTACAGCCGCATCAGGAATTGACGTACTTACACATGCTCTTGAGGCATATGTATCTATAATGGCTACAGATTATACAGACGGACTTGCGCTAAGAGCAATGAAACTTGTGTTTGATTATCTTCCTTCAGCCTATGAAAACGGAAGTGCAGATCCTATTGCAAGAGAAAAGATGGCGGATGCCTCATGCCTTGCAGGTATGGCTTTTGCAAATGCATTCCTTGGTATAAACCATTCAATGGCACATAAGCTCGGTGCATTCCACCATATAGCACACGGTCTTGCAAATGCCGTTATTCTTACAAGAGTAATGAGATATAATGCGGTTGATGCACCTACAAAGATGGGAACATTCTCACAGTATGAGTATCCTAAGGCAAAAGCAAGATATGTTGAGGCTGCAAAATACTGTGGCGTAACAGGAAAAAATGATGATGAGATATTTGAAAAACTTTATAAAGAAAAATAGAGGAATTAAAGAAAAGTTCATAGGAGTAAAAAGAGACTATAGCACTTTTATGGTGTAGAGGAAAAAAATACTTCTAGACACATTGGATGAGATGAGCGAGCAGGCATTTAATGATCAATGTACTCCGGCAAATCCGAGATATCCGCTTATAAGCGAGATCAAAGAGCTGTATTTGGACGCTTATTACGGTAGATAATATAAATTTGAGCGTATTGTATTAGACTTAATTTTAGAAAGGAGACGGATGTATTATACATCTGTAAAAAGTATGGATTTGACAAATAAAAAGCTTTATTTTAGAGAGACCGCATAAGAAAGTATATGAAACCGATGATTGCATTATTAAAGCGTTCAGCGGTGAGCATCCCAAAATCTGATGTATTTAATGAGGCACTTAATCAGGCAAGAATAGAAGAGACAGGACTTAATGTTCCAAAGGTGCTGGCCGTAGAAGAGATGGACGGCGGATGGGCAATCGTAATGCTTAAGAAAAAGGGTAAGACTTTTAAAAAGAGATTATGGAGTCTGATAAGGAAAATACAAGAAAAGTATATGGAGATGTTTGTGGATATACAGCTTGATATTCATTCAAAATCATCACCACTTCTTAACAGAATGAACCTTAAGTTCGGCAGACAGATAAATGAGTTAAAGGATCTCAATGCAACCATCAGATATGAGCTTTTGACAAGACTTGACGGAATGAAAAAGCATACAAAAATATGTCATGGAGATTTCAACCCAAGTAATGTGCTTATAGGAGAAAGACGGTGAAGTTTCAATAATTGACTGGTCTCATGCTACTCAGGGGAAATGCTGCCGGAGATGCGGCAAATACCTACCTGCTCTTTGCACTTACAGATAAAGAGCTTGCTGATATGTACATGGATATTTACTGTGAGAAGTCGGATACAGCAAAGCAGTATGTACAAAGATGGCTCTCCATAGTGGCTGCACAGAGATTATCAAAGCATATAGAGGCGGAGAAGGAACTCTTGATGCAATACATTGATGTTGTAGATTATGTTTAGGTAAAAATCAATACAAACCCCATTCTGTTATAATAACAGGATGTTCCAAATTCAATATAAAAAGAGATTGTATACAACTTACAATTGCGTACAATCTTTTTTTAATGTATAATGTACATCCATATAAAGAAAGGAGAAGATGTGTAAACATCTAAGAAAAATGAGCGAAGATATAAATTCATCCAATTTCAAAATGGATGCAAATGAAAGAAGAAAAAGAATTATAGGTGTATCCATAATAGGTATAGTAACAAATCTGTTACTGGGAGCGTTAAAGGCGGTGCTTGGAATACTTTCAGGCTCAATTGCTCTTGTAAGTGATGCTTTAAATAATATTACAGACTCCTCATCATCACTTATTACTATAATAGGGACAAAAGCTTGCAGGTAAAGGCACCCTGATAAGCAGCATCCTTTCGGACATGGAAGAACGGAGTATCTGACAAGTCTTTTGATTGGAGGTATCGTATTTATTACCGGTTTTCAATCTCTTATCAGTTCGATAAAGGCTATTTTTAACAGAGAAGAGATGAATGCAAGTATTGTTACTGCAATAATAATTATTGCAACAATTGTTGCTAAAATTGTCCTTGGTACTTTTCACTGAAAAAACAGCGGTAAAAAAATATAATTCGGGTGCATTGATTGCCTCAGGTGCTGATGCAAAAAAATGATGCTGTAGTGTCCTTTGGTAACTCTGATATCTACATTAATATATATGTTTACAAAAAAATTTCTGTGGACGGTATTGCCGGTGTTATTATTTCTATATTTATTTTAAAGACTGCCTATGAGGTATTATCAGATACCGTAAAGAAAAATACTCGGTGAAAGAGTGGACGGTGATATGGTAAGGGGGATAAAGGAGATTGCAAGAAATACGGAAGGGTGTTATAAATTGCTTTGACCTTATACTAAATGACTATGGTCCTGATTTTTATACAGGATCTATAAATGTGGAAATAGAGGATAGCAGAAGTATCGGTGAGATGTATCCTATTTTACATGAGGCTCAGACAAAGATTTATGAGAAAATATAATGTATTTTTCTTGTATTCGGATTTCTATTCTGTAGATGTAAATGATGAAAGATATATAAAGATAAAATCATTACTCAAAAAACTATAAAGAGAAAATGAAAGGCATATCATTAACTATCACGGAATAGTTATAGATGAAAAAAAGACAGTACTATTTATTGTGATATAACAAGAGACTTTTGATATAAAGTCTGAAGACGTTATAGAAAATGTAAACAGAATTTTTGAAAGAGGAATTTCCGAGTATGAAAATACATGTAAATATTGATACTGAATTTGCCGGAGAATAGAGGATATTCAGTCAATAAAGATGTTTAAAACTTTGAAAAATATAGGTATATTGATAATACAGAAAATGTTTATTCTAAGATTGTATATAATAAAGTACTTGAAAGTACAAAAAAAGTACATAAAAACAGCTTGAAATAAATAAAACCTTTTAGTATACTGACAGGAGTTAGCAAGTGCTAACGAGTGTAATATAATAGAACTTAAATGCAAAGGGAAGTGTTTTTTTGCAAGAGTATTTGGTCAAAACGTATTACTACATTCTGATTTTTGATGCTTTTTGTAGTGCAACATTCCCTTTGTTTAGGGTTTGTGAGTTAGTGGCCACCAACTAAAGTGTACGTAATAGGAGATTTATGAAACGAAAGTTGATTTTAAATGTAGGTGTTGGAGCATTGAGTATATTGATGGCTGCAACACAGGTTACACCTGCTTTTGCGGGTTCATGGCAGAACACACAGAGCGGATGGAATTATATAAATGATAACGGCAGCAAGGCTTTGGGTTGGACTCAGACTCCAAGCGGCTGGTATTATCTTGATACCGACAGCGGTATTATGCAGACGGGTTGGAAGAAGGATGCGGCCGGACATTGGTATTTCCTTAATACAGCCAAGGGAGCTGCCGAGGGTATAATGCTCACAGGATGGAATTGGATCGACGGTTATTGCTATTATTTCAATCCTCAAAGCGGACCTGATCAGGGTAAACTTCTTGTAAATACCACAACTCCTGACGGTTACAAAGTTAATGCCGACGGTAAGTGGGAAAAAGACGGAAAAGTTGTATACTCACAGGGAAAAGGCCTTTCTTCTACAGCAGGTGCATCAGCAGGTAATGCCGGTCAAGGAGCGGCTAAAAAGAGCGCGGGAAGCTCTAAGGGAAGCTCAGGTGGAGGAAGTTCCAGAGGCGGCAGTGGAGGAAGAGGCGGCTCAGGCGGCGGAAGCTCCAGAGGCGGATCAGGCAGTAGTTCAAGAGGCGGTAACGGCTCCGGCGCGTCTACCGTAAGTGGAAATAATACAGGCAATAACAACTCATCCATAATAATCGAATCACAAAATAAAAATGCGGGTACAGATACAAATTCGGGAAACAGAGGATATTCTGTTGGTGATGTAGAGCACAGTGCTAATACAGTAGAAAACAATACTGCAAGTAATAATGTGGCAGGCACAGAAAATAATGCAGGCAATAACGCAACTTCAAACAATGAAAAACGCAGGAACTACAGGAAACAACACAGGTAGTGAAGTTGCAAACAATACAGGAAACACCTCAAACGGTGAGACTTCAAACAACGCAGGGAACACCTCAAACGCTGAGGGAACCAACAATACAGGTAATACAGAAAAATAATGCAACTCAAATACTGAAGAAGCAAATAATGATAAGTTTGCATATGTAAACTATACCAAAAAAATGTAAATACAGATTTCGGAGAGTATGTTGTAGTTACATTCAAATATGGAACTATTGATGATTATAAAGTATTGGTAGACGGAGTAGATGTTACTTCAAACATGTCCAAAGTAGATGATGACGGACATGTTGTTAAGTGGCTTTCAAGTGTATCAAATCCTTCTGCATTACAGATTGTGAAAAAGTCTGATAATGATACTCAGGACATCTACGCTTGCAGGCGGTGAGAGAAAGAATATAACAAAGACTGATGTAAAGGCACCTAAGTATGTATTATCAAACGGTCCTATTACAAAGTTTGACTATTTCCTTGAGACATTTGACAATGCCGGCAAGGTAAGAAAGAATGCTTCAAAGACCACATTTACATTACAGTCAAAAAAGGTGGATTCAGCAGCAGCTGCAGTTCCTTCAAAAGTACTATATCCCTGTAACAGAGATAGATAGTGTGGGAACAGGTAGCATAAAGATAAAGCTCCAGCTTGAAAATGAGGAGCAGGAGAAGTGGTTTGAAGGACTTAACAATATTAAACTTTTAAATGAAGACCACAATATTATAAACTCAAACCTTGTATACAATAAGTCTGTAGAGACAAAGTATGCAAAAGTGGGAGTTATAAATATTCCTCTTCCTCAAAATAATGCAAGAAGCAGAGGCGATTACTATGTAAGTGTAGGTTCTGCAAACGGAAACGAAAGAATAAGTCTTCCTATATCATTGGTAAGCAGTACAAACTTTAAGGTAATGCGTGACAGCACAACACCAAATCCGAAGGTTGGAGAAAATATCAGATTTAAGATAGTTGATCCGAAAAACAATCAGAGCTTTGGAAATGATGTAGGTGTGGTAATGTATAGAGTAACACTTACAAAGCCTGACGGTAGTGTTATTGAATTGCCGAAGATTTCAGGATGGCATAATATATCGGATATTGTACAGATTACAGGAACAGACAGTACTTCAGGTAAGGTGTATACAGATGTAGCCGGAGTTTATACAGCTACAATATATACAAAGGGGTATAAGACTCTTACAAAGAAGTTTGAAGTATTAAAGAGTGACGGTTCATCCGTAGCAACAACACCTGTCAGTGATGAGTCTAAGACTGTGGATGCCATATCCGCTCCTACAGTAGGTAAAAATCATGCAGGAAACAGAGAGTCTTCAACAATTACAAAGGTTCTTGTAGGTGGAGGAAGTTCTTCATCTTCAGGTTCAGGAAAGAAGGCTGATTCAGTATCAGGCGCCACAGGTAAGACAGGCGGTAAGGCTGATGCTACATCAGGAGCAAGCGGAAGCATGATGATAAATTCATACCTTATGTATGATTATGATCTGCTTGCAAATGCAATGATTTTAAATGAAATCGGACTTAGAAGCAAGGATTCGGATGCTGTAATGAACTGGTGGCTTGAGCAGTCTCCTGAGGCGATTGTTGGAGAAGATAAGAGTAAATTATATACTCTTAACAACTTTGTGGATGCATATAAGGATGCAAAACTTGACGGAAAGGTTCTTACATTTGAGGACTATATCAAGTCTGAGGATGCAACTACAAGAAATATTGTCGGAAATGTAAAGAACGTACTTGAAAACGGTAAGCTTGGAACTATTTATCGTTACGGTAATCTTGTAGGAGAGGCTGCACCTACATTTGAAGGTCTTGTACAGGCAAATGCGGACAGCTTTACAATAACAACCGACAACGCAGATTTCTTAAAGAATCTTGAGTCTGTTATACTTGACGGTTCATCACCTCTTAGAGGCGATAAGTATTTGAAGCAGTATGAAGTAAGTGCAGATTATAAGAGTATCACACTTTATAAGAGTGCATTCAACAGATATCTTGCTCCTATTGTAGGAACACATAAACTTGCTCTTAATTCTATAGGTTTTGAGAAGATAGAACTTGACCTTACCATCACAGATACTTTGGAAGAAGTGGAACTTAGTGATGTGAGTGAAAAGCATGAAACGGATTCGGAGATAGTTATAAAGGCTGTTAAGGATGATGATGCCAAGAAGGGAGATTTCCTCAGTAAGCTTGGAAGCGTAAAGGTTCAAAGTCCTGACGGTACACTTAGAGACGTAATATCCGCATCTGCAGGCGGTTATACTTCAAATTCAGTTTATACTGTTGCGGACGGAAAAGTTACACTTCGCGGCGGATTGTTTAAAAATGCAGGCGAATATATTATCTATCTGCAGTCAAGCGACAGAAACTATGCTGTTAAGTCTATAAAAGTAAATATTACTGAGAAAGCAAATACAGCACCTGTAACACCTGTTACACCTGTAACTCCTGTAACCCCTGTGACTCCTGTAACACCTGTGACTCCTGTAACCCCACCTGCAGTGGAAGAGGGCAAGGATGCACCTAAGGCAAAGACAGGCAAAAAGTCGAATTCGATATTCTACAATATGCTTACAGTGAAATTCGAGGGCATGAATGATTCCGACCTTGAGAAATATCTTAAAGCGGTTACAAGCGTCAGTGTAAACGGTGAGGATTATACTAAAGCGGGTATTATCGGTTTCGGATATGGAAATACAAAAGAATTTAGGGCGCATAATGATTCAACTTATGGCGGCAAAATAAGTCAGTTATCTGTAAAGGCAAGCAGCTTTACAGATAATAAGTTTGATTTTGTTGTAAAGGCGGATGGATATAAGGACCTTACATTTACAATGAATGCAGACGGAAGTATAGCGGAAAGTGTTGCACCGGCACCGGTAGTTCCTACAGTTAATGCTGTGGAAGTAGATAAGGTTGAATTTAAAAAGTATAATAATGCCGAAGTATATGCCGTTACACTAAAGGGCGATACTGCAAAGATTAATGAGTTTATAGAGAAGCTTAATGCTGTAGAAGTAAACGGTGTAAAGGTTGAAGAAGGTAGAATATCAATACTTAGCAGAGATTTATTTGCAGTAGACAACGATAATGTAATCTACATAAAATCAAGAAAGATAAAGGGATTTGCAGACAAACTTGTATTTAAGGGAGAGGGTATGGATGATTTAGTCTATACTACATCTTCACAGATAGCTACACCTGCTATTACAGGTTCAGAGATTAAGAAGGGCTATGATAATTTTGTAAGATTGACATTTGATGATACGGATAGAGTAGGGCTTAAGAGATTTACAGAACTTATAAGTTCGGGTAAGGCAACAGTTACCGTAAACGGTGTTACTTACAATAAAGGATATAATCTCAGAAATGCCGCTACATATAAGCTTACAGCAAATATGGCTTTCGGATACACTCAGTTTATAGACCTTTCGCTTGACGGATTCAATCAGGCAAATAATGAAGTGGCAATAAGTTCCGAGAACTTTGAAACTGTCAAATTTAATGTGGAGATAGCTGAAAATGCTTCCGCAGCAGGCAGAACAAGATCAAGAAGAGACTTAAGTGCAGTAGAAACCGCTACATCATCAAATGCGGTAATACGATAAGATTAAAAAAATTAAATATTATATTTGATTGATTATGCCTCCTTTTAGAGCAAATAAGTGAAAAATACTTATTACTTTATAAGGGGGCGTTTTAGATATGTGGAAAAATTGAAAATAAATGAACATATGTTCTGTATTGACATGTTGACTTTATTTTTGTAAGATGAAAGTTGCACTATTGTAGGGATTTTTGTGCCCTTTTAGAGGTGTTTGGACGTGAAAATGTCCAATGTAACTTGCCTAACGGCTAAACAAATTGAATAGATTGCTCTAATTATAACATAGAAAAATCTAAATTCATAGAATAAAAAAATATACAGGGGTGAAACGTCAATGGATAGAAGCAAGATGCATCCGATAACTTCCGGAAAGAGCATGAGGATGAGTTTCCAAACACAAAAAGAAGTTCTGGAAATGCCTAACCTGATAGAGATACAAAAAGACTCATATCAATGGTTCCTGGATGCAGGCCTAAAAGAAGTTTTTAGGGATATATTTCCTATAGAAGATTTTGCGGGACATTTTAGCCTCGATTTTGTCAATTTTAAATTGGCAAGAGATGAAGTTAAATATTCCATAGAAGAGTGTAAGGATAGAGATACAACATACGCAGCTCCGTTAAAGGTGAAAATCAGACTTACCAATAAGGATAAGGATGAGATAAACGAGCATGAGATCTTTTTAGGAGATTTACCACTGATGACAGATACCGGATCATTTGTAATAAACGGTGCGGAGAGAGTTATAGTCAGCCAGTTGGTTCGTTCACCGGGTATTTATTATACAATCGATCACGATAAAATAGGTAAAGAGCTATTTATGTCTCAGGTCATACCTAACAGAGGTGCATGGCTTGAATACGAAACAGATTCTAACGATATCTTTTATGCAAGAGTGGACAGAACAAGAAAAGTTCCTATCACAGTACTTTTGCGTGCTTTCGGTCTTGGAACAAATACTCAGATTATAGACATGTTCGGCGAGGAGCCGAAGATTATGGCGAGTTTTGCAAAAGATCCGTCTGAAAATTACCAGGACGGTTTGCTTGAATTATACAAGAAGATCAGACCGGGTGAGCCGCTTTCAGTAGACAGTGCCGAAGGTTTGCTTAAAGCAATGTTCTTCGATGCCAGAAGATATGATTTGGCAAAAGTAGGAAGATACAAATTCAACAAGAAACTCCATTTTAAGAACAGAATAAAGGGACATACTCTCGCCAGAGATGTAGTGGATGAGAATACAGGTGAAGTATTGGCGCAGGCGGATACTGTAGTTGATGCTCAGACTGCAACAGCAATACAGAATGCAGCTATTCCTGCCGTATGGATAAAAGGAGTAGAACGTGAAGTAAAAGTTCTCTCAAATATGATGGTAGATATCGAAAGCTATGTACCTGAGCTTACAGACCCTAAGTCTATCGGAGTTACAGAGCAGGTATATTATCCCGTACTTCAGAAGTTGCTGGAAGAAAATGAGGGTGAAGAGCTTATAAAGGCTATTGAGAAGAATATCAATGAGCTTATTCCGAAACATATTACCAAGGAAGATATTTTTGCTACGGTAAACTACAATATGCATATAGAAGAGCATATCGGAAGCAAGGATGATATCGACCACTTAGGAAACAGAAGAATAAGAGCGGTAGGAGAGCTGTTACAAAACCAGTACCGTATCGGTCTTACAAGAATGGAGAGAGTTGTAAGAGAAAGAATGACCACTCAGGACATTGAGTCTATTACACCTCAATCACTTATAAACATTAAGCCTGTAACTGCGGCTGTTAAGGAATTCTTCGGGAAGTTCACAGCTGAGCCAGTTCATGGATCAAAACAACCCTCTTTCAGAGCTTACACATAAGAGAAGACTTTCAGCTTTGGGACCGGGAGGTCTTTCAAGAGAAAGAGCCGGATTCGAGGTTCGAGACGTTCACTATACTCACTATGGTAGAATGTGTCCTATCGAGACACCTGAAGGACCTAACATCGGACTTATCAACTCACTTGCAAGTTTTGCAAGAGTAAATGAGTACGGATTTGTAGAGGCGCCTTATCGTGTTGTGGATAAGTCACAGGACCCTGAGAACCCGAGAGTTACAGAAGAAGTAGTATACTTAACAGCCGATGAAGAGGATAACTTTACGGTAGCACAGGCGAACGAACCGCTTGATGCCGAAGGACATTTTGTAAACAACAATGTTTCGGGACGTTACCGTGATGAGACTTCAGAGTTTAAAAAGAAAAATATAGATTTGATGGACGTATCACCGAGAATGGTATTCTCAGTGGCTACAAGCATGATTCCTTTCCTTGAGAACGACGATGCGAACCGTGCGCTGATGGGTTCAAACATGCAGAGACAGGCAGTGCCTCTTATGATCACCGATGCACCTGTAGTTGGTACAGGTATGGAGACCAAGGCGGCAGTAGACTCGGGTGTTTGCGTTGTTGCCAAAGAATTCAGGAACTGTAATTGAGTGTTCATCAGATAAGATTGTTATTAAAAGAGATGATGATGCGGTACTTGATACTTACAAGCTTATTAAGTTTGCAAGAAGTAACCAGTCAAACTCATATAATCAAAAGCCTATAGTATTTAAGGGCAACCATGTAAATGCCGGTGAGGTTATTGCAGACGGTGCTTCAACATACAATGGTGAGATAGCCCTTGGAAAGAATCCGCTTATCGGTTTCATGACATGGGAAGGATACAACTACGAGGATGCCGTACTCCTTAGCGAGAGACTTGTGGAATATGATGTATATACATCTATTCATATTGAGGAATACGAATGTGCGGCAAGAGAGACTAAGCTCGGACCTGAAGAGATTACAAGAGATGTACCGGGAGTCGGTGATGATGCTCTTAAAGATCTTGATGAGAGAGGTATTATCAGAATCGGTGCGGAAGTAAGAGCCGGTGATATACTTGTAGGAAAGGTTACTCCAAAGGGAGAGACAGAGCTTACAGCGGAAGAAAGACTTCTTCGTGCAATCTTCGGTGAGAAGGCAAGAGAGGTAAGAGATACTTCACTTAAGGTACCACATGGTGCTTACGGTGTTGTTGTTGATGCGAAAGGTATTTACAAGAGAAGCAGGAGATGAATTGGCTCCGGGCGTTACACAGAATGTAAGAATTTATATAGCACAAAAGAGAAAAATCTCTGTCGGTGATAAGATGGCGGGTCGTCACGGTAACAAGGGTGTTGTTTCCAGAGTATTACCTGTAGAGGATATGCCTTTCCTTCCAAACGGAAGACCGCTTGATATCGTGCTTAATCCTCTGGGTGTGCCTTCACGTATGAACATCGGACAGGTACTTGAGATTCACCTCTCACTTGCGGCAAAGGCACTTGGCTTTAATGTGGCTACTCCTGTCTTTGACGGTGCAAACGAGAATGACATTATGGATATGCTTGAAGTTGCAAATGACTATGTAAACGGTGATTGGGACGACTTCGAGAATAAATATAAAGATGTGCTCGATCCGGGAGTTGTAGAATATCTCGGTTCACATCTTGAGAACAGAAAACTTTGGGAAGGTGTTCCTCTTTCAAGAGACGGTAAGGTAAGACTTCGTGACGGTAGAACCGGAGAGTACTTTGACAGCCCTGTTACAATAGGTCACATGCATTATTTGAAGCTCCACCACATGGTAGACGATAAGATTCATGCAAGATCGACAGGACCATACTCACTCGTTACTCAGCAGCCGCTTGGAGGTAAAGCACAGTTCGGTGGACAGAGATTCGGAGAGATGGAGGTTTGGGCTCTTGAGGCATATGGTGCATCATACACATTGCAGGAGATCCTGACAGTAAAATCCGATGATGTTACAGGACGTGTGAAGACATACGAGGCCGTTATTAAGGGCGAGAACATACCTGATGCAGGTATACCTGAGTCATTCAAAGTACTTTTAAAAGAGCTCCAGTCTTTGGGACTTGATATAAGTGTACTTGGAGAAGACGGAAGAGAAGTTGAACTTAAAGAGAATACGGAATATGCAGATCTCAGCATTCACTCTATTATAGAGGGTGAGAGCAGACACCATGGAAGAGAAGATTTCAAGTCTGCAGGTTATAGTGAGCAGGAAGTAAAGGACGGTGAGTTTGTATCCGTTTCGGAAGATGCGGCCGATATGCAGAATGCCGATGCTGACTATGATGGTGATATAGATTCGGGGGATGATTCCTCCTATGACGAAGATTCATTTGATGACACAGATAATTTTGAAGAATAATCTGAAAGTGGAGTGAATACTTATACAGCAGATGCCTTTTTTGGCATCTGCGAAAAAATCAATGAAGTCGATTTATCGTTTTATATAGAAGGGAGCAAATTTTATGCCTGAAAACAATGATGCTTATCAGCCAATTTCTTTTGATGCAATTAAGATTGGTTTGGCTTCTCCTGAAAAAATACTGCAGTGGTCTCATGGTGAGGTTACAAAGCCTGAGACTATCAAACTACAGGACATTAAAGCCTGAGAGAGACGGTCTTTTCTGTGAAAGAATATTCGGACCGAGTAAGGACTGGGAATGTCACTGTGGTAAATATAAGAAAATCCGCTACAAAGGCACTGTCTGTGACAGATGTGGAGTAGAGGTAACAAAGTCCAGTGTGCGTAGAGAACGTATGGGCCATATCAAATTGGCTGCGCCTGTATCTCATATCTGGTACTTTAAAGGAATTCCTTCAAGAATGGGTCTTATCATGGATATTGCACCTCGTATCTTGGAGAAAGTATTATATTTTGCATCATATATAGTATTGGACGGTGGTGACACTGCCCTCAACTATAAGCAGGTGCTTTCAGAAAGAGAGTATAGAGATGCAATCGACACCTATGGCTACGGTTCATTCAGAGCAGGGATGGGTGCAGAGAGCATTTTAGAAATATTAAGCAATATCGATCTTGAAAAAGAGTCGGTAGAATTAAAAGAAGCATTGGTAGATGCTACAGGACAAAAGAGAGCAAAGATCATTAAAAGACTTGATGTGGTAGAGGCTTTCAGAAGTTCGGGAAATAAGCCTGAGTGGATGATACTCACAAATGTACCTGTTATACCGCCTGATATCAGACCTATGGTACAGCTTGACGGTGGTAGATTCGCTACCAGTGATTTGAACGATCTTTACAGAAGAATTATAAACAGAAACAACCGTTTGGCAAGACTTTTGGAGCTTGGTGCGCCCGATATCATTATCAGAAACGAGAAGAGAATGTTACAGGAAGCTGTAGATGCTCTTATAGATAACGGTAGAAGAGGAAGACCTGTTACAGGTCCGGGAAACAGAGCGCTTAAATCACTTTCAGATATGCTAAAGGGTAAGCAGGGACGTTTCCGTCAGAACCTTCTCGGAAAGCGTGTTGACTATTCGGGAAGATCTGTTATCGTAGTAGGACCTGAGCTTAAGATTTATCAGTGCGGTCTTCCAAAGGAGATGGCTATAGAGCTCTTTAAGCCTTTCGTAATGAAAGAGCTTGTAGAAAAGGGAACAGCTCATAATATAAAATCTGCCAAGAAGATGGTAGAAAGAATGCAAAATGATGTATGGGATATCCTTGAGGAAGTAATCAAAGAGCATCCTGTAATGCTTAACAGAGCGCCTACACTTCATAGACTGGGTATTCAGGCATTTGAGCCTGTACTTGTAGAGGGTAAGGCTATCAAGCTTCATCCGCTTGTATGTACAGCGTTTAATGCCGACTTTGACGGTGACCAGATGGCTGTCCATTTGCCACTTTCAGTTGAGGCTCAGGCTGAGTGTAGATTCTTGCTTCTTTCACCGAATAACCTTCTTAAGCCTTCAGACGGTGGACCTGTTGCCGTTCCTTCACAGGATATGGTTCTCGGAATATATTATCTTACACAGGAGAGACCGGGAGCAAAGGGAGAAGGTAAGTTCTTTAAGAGTGTAAATGAGGCGATTCTTGCATATGACAACAAGATTGTTACATTACATTCCAAGATCAAGGTCAGAATAAGCAAAAAGCTTGAAAACGGAGAAGTTATATCAGACACTGTTGAATCAACAGTGGGTAGACTTTTATTTAATGAAATAATACCTCAGGATCTCGGATTTGTAGACAGAAGTATTCCGGGAAATGAGTTAAAGCCTGAGATTGATTTCCTTGTAAAGAAAAAGCAGTGTAAGCAGATCTTAGAGAAGGTTATCAATGTACACGGACTTTCAAGAACGGCGGAAGTGCTGGATGATATAAAGGCAATCGGATACAAGTATTCAACTATTGCATCTATGACTGTTTCTATTTCAGATATGACAGTGCCTGAGAGTAAGCCTGAACTTATAAAGAATGCACAGGCTACAGTTGACAGAATTGCAAAGAACTATGCCCGTGGATTTATTACTGAAGAAGAGAGATACAAAGAAGTTATAAAGACTTGGGATATGACAGATAAGCAGCTTACCAGAGACCTGCTTGACGGACTTGATGCATACAACAATATCTTCATGATGGCCGACTCCGGAGCGAGAGGTTCGGATAAGCAGATAAAGCAGCTTGCAGGTATGCGTGGTCTTATGGCGGATACAACAGGACATACTATCGAGCTTCCTATTAAGTCAAACTTCAGAGAGGGTCTTGACGTTTTGGAGTACTTTATCTCAGCTCACGGTGCCAGAAAAGGACTTTCAGATACTGCTCTTCGTACAGCCGATTCAGGATACCTTACAAGAAGACTTGTAGACGTTTCACAGGACTTGATAGTTCGAGAAACGGACTGCTGCGAAGGCAAGGAAATTCCGTTTATGGAAATCAAAGCTTTCTCAGACGGTAAGGAAGTGATTGAGAGTCTTGAGGAGAGAATTACAGGTAGATATATTGCGGAGACTATAACAGATCCTGATACGGGAGAAGTTGTAGTTAAGGCAAATCATATGTGTACTCCAAAGAGAGCCGCTGCGGTAATGAAGGTACTTGAGAAGCTTGGAAGAGACAGCGTAAAGATAAGAACTATACTTTCATGTAAATCACATACAGGTATCTGTGCTAAGTGCTATGGCGCAAACATGGCTACAGGTCAGGCTGTACAGGTAGGTGAGGCCGTAGGTATTATTGCCGCTCAGTCAATTGGTGAGCCGGGTACACAGCTTACCATGCGTACTTTCCATACAGGAGGTGTTGCCGGTGGAGATATCACACAGGGTCTTCCTAGAGTCGAGGAGCTTTTTCGAGGCAAGAAAACCTAAGGGACTTGCAATCATCACAGAGTTTGGTGGTGTTGTAGAACTTAAGGATACCAAGAAAAAGCGTGAGATCATTGTTACAAACACGAAACAGGTGAATCAAAGACATATTTGATTCCATACGGCTCAAGAATAAAGGTTGGAAACGGAGACGTTTTTGGAGGCCGGTGACGAGCTTACAGAAGGTAGTGTAAACCCACATGATATACTTAAGATAAAAAGGTGTTCGTGCGGTTCAGGACTACATGCTTCGTGAAGTTCAAAGAGTTTACAGACTTCAGGGTGTTGAGATCAACGATAAGCATATAGAGGTTATCGTTCGTCAGATGCTTAAGAAGGTAAGAATAGAAGAAAACAATGATGCAGATGTACTTCCGGGAAATTCAATGGATGTTCTGGATTACAATGATATGAATGAAAAGCTTATTGCAGAAGGAAAGACTCCTGCAGAAGGTAAGCAGGTAATGCTCGGTATTACAAAGGCATCTCTTGCTACAGATTCATTCCTTTCAGCGGCATCATTCCAGGAGACTACAAAGGTTCTTACAGAAGCCGCTATCAACGGTAAAGTGGATCACCTTATAGGACTTAAGGAGAATGTACTTATAGGTAAGCTGATACCTGCAGGTACAGGTATGAAGAGATACAGAAGCGTAACTTTGAATACAGACGAATTCATCGGAGATGATGACGAAATCATCTTAAGTGAGGACGATCCTGCACTTCTTGATATAAAAGAAGAGCTGATAGCTGATGCAAAGGAAGCTTTGGAGTCGGAAGAAAAGGCTCTTGAGATGGAGAATGCTGAAGAGATTACAGAAGGTGAAGAGAGTTCTGATACTGAGGAAGCGGATGCTCAGAGCGATGAAGAATAAAGATAGAAGGGAGACTGCCGGTGTGGCGGTCTCTTTTTTGGTTCTTTGTTGTCATACTTTAAGTTCCCGAAGGACGATTTAAGAATATTGTTATTGAAAAAAATATTTACATTCATCATAAAAATAAAGCCAAGTGAATAGAACTTTTATTTTATTTCTATTTTCAAATTTTATTTCTAAAACAATTTCTATGAAATCAAATCAGTCGCATTAACGGGAGGTCAGTATGAAGGGCAACAAAGAAAAAGATATTACACAAAAAAGACACTTGAAAGGTATAATGATGTATTCGCAGATATTATAAATGTGTTACTGTTTAACGGTGAGAGAGTGGTAACGGAAGACAGCTTGACAGATGCACTGCCGGGAAGTACTTTAAAGATGGATGGCAGGATAAGGACACAGTATAGGGATATTGCAAAGTATTGGCATAACAGTAAGATAAAATTATCAATGTTCGGATTGGAGAACCAGACAAAACCGGAAAAGAGAATGCCGCTTAGGGTCTTTGGATATGACGGAACAGAGTATGTCAAGCAGGCTAAAAAAGAGAACAGCAAAGAAGTACTTTATCCTGTTATTACATTGGTATTATATTTCGGGTATAATAGTAGATGGAATCAGCCAAAGAGCTTATTTGAACTTTTAGAGATAGATGAAAGAATCAAACCATATGTGAATGATTTCAAAATAAATCTATTTGAAATAGCATATCTTGACAGGGAAAAGATAGATATGTTCAAAAGTGATTTTTCGGATACTGGCTGACTATTTGTATCAGATGCATGTAAATAAAAACTATATAGCCGGTGATACGGTAATTGAACATGTAGATGAACTGTTAATGCTGATGTCTGCGATGACGAATGATTACAGATTTGAAGAGACTATAAACGAAGTGAAAGGAAAGGAGCATGTAACTATGTGTGAGGTACTTGACAGAGTAGAAGCAAGGGGAATAGAAAAGGGGATAGCAAAAGGAAGAAGAAGGCATTAAAGAGGGTATTAAGGAAGGCATTAAAAAGGGAATTAAAGAGGGTCGTAAATGTACTTATTTCTCTGGTAAAGGACGGAATTCTAAGTATTTCGGATGCGGCAAAAAGAGCCGATATGAGTGTTGCAGAATTTAAAAAAAGTATACAGACAGGTAAAAAAATAAATACATAGAAAAATGGCTCAATATTATGTTACACTTCATATGAAACAGTTTTCATATGGAGTGCTTGTTTTTGGGGAAAGATTAGTATAAAAAATAAAAATAAGTAAAGTTAAGTATATGAGGTGAATACTTATGCAAGAGTTTAAAAATTGGAAGCCGCCGGTACTGCCTAAGGAGATAGAGCAGGCTGATGTACCGGGAAGTAAGGTTGTTATAACAGAGTATCATATTGACAGAGCAGGCAGGATTTTCCCTGATTTGCTTGAGGAGATTGAAAAAGTTAAGAGTAAAAACGGTAACGGAAAGGTTGTTGTATCCGTATCAGGTTGTTCAGGTGTTGGAAAATCAGGAATAGCCGCAGTGCTTTCGTATTATTTAAATGATATAGGAATAGGAAGCTATATTTTGGGTGGAGACAATTATCCACGAAGAATCCCTGAGTACAATGATGCAGAGCGCCTACATATTTTTAGAGAAGGCGGATTAAAAGGTCTGGTAAAGGACGGAGAGTACAATAAAGAACGTTTTCAAACAGTTCATAAGCTGCAAGAAGAGGGTAATGATGCAGATCCTGAAAATATAAAAAAATATCCATGGTACAAGTCATATATAAACGGTGGACGTAATGCACTTAAGGAGTATCTCGGTACAGGCAATGAGCTTGCATTTAAGGAAGTTGAGGATGTTGTTGACCAATTTAAATCAGGAGCGGAAAAAATCTGGTTAAAGAGAATGGGAAGAAGCAATACACAGATATGGTATGATGATGTGGATTTTCAAAGATGTAGGAGTTCTTTTAATTGAATGGACACATGGAAACAGTGATTGCTTCAATGGAGTCGATATTCCGATACTCATACACAATACTCCGGCAGAAACTTTGAAATACAGACTTTTAAGGAATCGTGACTGTGGAATAGACAGTCCGTTTACAACCATGGTACTTGATATAGAGCAGGAATCACTGATAAATCAGGCACATAAGGCAAAGATAATTATTACTCCAAAGCGGTGACAGACTAAGCTATGAAGAATATTGTAAATATATAGGAATGTAGGTGGGTAGTGTGAATAAAAATAATAACGGTCCGATGCTTAATGCATATCCTGACAGTCTTGGTGGGAACTTAAGTGATATTGCAAATTTCCTCAGTAAAAAAGAATTAAAGGATGTATTTTCATCTTTTTATATACTGCCAAGTCTCTTCCATACAGATCTTGACAGAGGTTTTTCAGTAATTGATTATTCTTTAAATGAGCTTTTTGCAAAAAAAGAGGATTTGGAAAAGCTTGATGAGCTTGGAGTTGATTTAAAACTTGATTTTATACTGAATCATGCTTCGGTGCTTTCCAAACAGTTTCAGGATATTATAAAAAACGGTGAGAAGTCAGAGTACAGAGATTTTTTCATTGATTGGAATAAATTTTGGGATGGCTGCGGCGAGATGACTGAAGAAGGTTATATACAGCCAAAACCTGAGCTTATAAAGGATATGTTCTTTAGAAAACCGGGCCTGCCCATACTGATGGTTAGATTTCCTGACGGAAAAGAAGTTCCTTATTGGAATACATTTTATCAGGAAGTAAGATATCCGACTTTGGATGCTGTGGATATCAGAAATATTACAGGAGTACAGTACGGTATAGCAGACGGATTGGCAAATCTATTAAATAAGGGGCTTTGTGAGGGTAAATCACCTGAAAAGATTTTAAACGAGTCAAATATCTACAGCAATAAACTTAGTGATGATCAAAAGAAAGAACTTTGTGACAAGCTGGAGTGTGAGAGAAAATATCTTGGACAGATGGATCTTAATATAAAATCTCCTCTTGTTTGGGAGTTTTATGATAATACTTTAAAGACATTGGCAGATTATGGTGCCAAGATAGTCAGACTGGATGCTTTTGCCTATGCTCCAAAAGAGGTAGGTGAGAAGAATTTCTTAAATGAGCCTGCCACCTGGGATGTACTTACAAAGGTGAGAGAATTGGCTGATAAATACAATGTGAGACTACTACCTGAGATTCACGCAAGCTATGAGGAAAAAATCTATGAGAAGATAGCAAATAAGGGTTATATGACTTATGATTTCTTCCTTCCGGGACTTATTATAGATGCTTTTGAACAGCAATCAGGTCGAAGTCTTAAAAAAATGGGCGGATGAGCTTGTAGAAAAGAAGATACAAGTCGTAAATATGCTCGGCTGCCATGACGGAATACCTCTACTTGATTTAAAGGGACTTATCAGTGAGGAAAGGATTCAATCCGTCATAGATACAGTTGTAAAAGCGAGGCGGATATGTAAAGGATCTGCACGGCCAAAAGAATGTATATTATCAGGTAAATGCAACTTACTACAGTGCATTGGGTGAAGAGGATAAGAGAATGCTTCTTGCCAGAGCTATTCAAATCTTTATGCCGGGAAAGCCACAAGTGTGGTATTTGGATCTTTTTGCAGGAAAGAATGATCACGAAGCGGTAAAGAGAGCAGGAGCCGGAGGACATAAGGAAATCAACCGTACAAATCTGACTACTAAAGAGATGGAAGCCGGATTACAAAGAGATATCGTTTTAAAGCAGCTTGAAATGCTTAGATTCCGCCATACATTCCCTGTATTTTCAAATGAGAGTGAATTTAGTATGAAATGCACAGGAAGTAAGATTTTTATGGAATGGAAGAATAAAGAGGAAAGAGCGGTACTAAAAGCCGATCTCTCAGACTTTAATTTTGATATTCTTGCGAGAAAAACGGTGAGAAAATTTATCAATATAATAATATAAAAAGAGTAAAACCCCATATTAAGGTTTTACTCTTTTTTTAACCCTTGATACTGTCTCCAAGCAGCCCTTTTATAAGAAATTTTTGAATGAAAATAAATATTATAAGTGTTGGAATCATTGTGATGACACTTGCAGCCATCTGAGTTTCCCATGTGGTCTTATAAAGTGACTGATAGTCTGTAAGTGCCATAGCTACAGTTCTGTTTTCCGGTGACAATATAAATGTTCGGGCAAAAAGCAGATCGCCATAAGCTCTGATAAAGGCAAAAAGCCCTGTTGTAAGCAGACCCGGAAGTATCAAAGGGGCAAGAATAAATCTTACGCCTTCAAGCCTTGTAGCACCGTCCATCCATGCGGCTTCCTCAAGAGTTACAGGTATATCCTTTATATAAGAGTACAAAAGCCAGAGACTCATAGGTAGGCATACAGCTACATTTGCAATAATAAGTGCAAGTTTGGTATCAAGCAGTCCAAGATTTTTAAATACAATATATATCGGTGAGGCAAGTATTACCTCTGAAAACATCTGAGTCAGTATTATAATCAAAAAGCACGGTTTTTTTCTAAGTTTAAATTTATACCTTGCCACAGCATATGCGGCTAAAATTCCTATCAAAAGACAAATGATTGCCGAAGCTGTGGAAACATAGAAGCTTGTCAAAAGTGCAGGCAATATGCTTTTTTCACCTATTAAAACAGTCTTATAATTAACCCATTCAAGTGGAGCCCTAAACCATGTAGGTGGCCATTTTGTTATATCCTCATATTTTTTTCAAAGAGGTATTTAACATAATAAATATGGGACTGATAAATATAAAAAAACAAATACAGAGTAAAAAGAATGTTCTTATGGCTTTGAATATTTTTTTCTTTTTAAAAATCATATCAATCCTCCTCCACTTCAAGCTTATAATAAAGCATTGTAAAGATAAATAGTATTATAACTACTACAGAGGAGAGTGCATATGCAGCTCCAAGATTAAATTTTGAGAAAGCCTGCTCATATATTTTCAGCATTAGAGTTTCAGTACTTCTCATAGGTCCACCGCCGGTAAGAACAAAGATAACATTAAAGGAATTGAAAGTCCATATACCTACCAAAGTTAATGTAACCAGAAATACTCTCTTGATACATGGACAGGTGATATGAAAGAATCTGCTTATAACACCTGCACCGTCTATCTTTGCACTCTCATAAAGTGAAGAATTTATATTTGAAAGTCCTGCCATAAATATCATAGAGACCATTGAAGTCCCAAGCCAGGTATCCACAAATGAAGCGGCGAAAAATGCCATACCGGGATTTGAAAGAAAGCTTATATTTTCATGTATCAATCCAAGTTTTTGAAGATAGAAATTCAGGTAGCCGTAATTTCCATCCAGTATCCACTTCCATATAACAGCTACTGCCACCTGTTGCATTGCCCATGGCAGGAGTGACATAAACTTTAGAAACTTTGAAAAGTACATATCACTGTTCATAAATAATGCCATGATAAATCCCAAAGACAATTTAAGAAAAACAGTAACTACAGCATATCTGAAAGTGAGTGAGAGGGTAGGAAGAAAGAATTTCGCACTGAAAACTTTCTTGAAATTTTCAAGGCCTACAAAGTTCATTTCACCGTTGATGATTGCAATCTTAAAAAAAGACCCCGATATAATGCGATATATCGGGTATCCAAATAATAATGCCACTACTATAAAAAGAGGCAGCAGCAATATATAAGGTTGAAATCTTTTTATAAAATCGGCTCTATTTGAAGAGACTTTATTTTGCGACTTCAGACTGTGCCTCATCTAATGCCTCTTTTGCTCCCATCTCACCTGTAAGAGCTTTTTGTACAGCTGTGAGGAATGCCTTGTTGAAGCTGTCCCAATCCTCTACCTGCGGCTCACTGATACCATACTCTATGCTTGCAGCAAATGCCTGCATAAACTCAGTTTTGAATCTTTCATCCTCAAACTCTTCCTTTAATATAGGGAACCAACCGAAAGCCTCTGATACAGGTCTTTGATATTCAGGCTGTCCCATAAATTCTACAAATTTCCATGCAAGATCTTTGTTCTTGCTGATACTTGAGATAACATAAGAGTCTGTTACCAAGGTTTCAGCCTTTTGCTTACCTTCAGGAAGTACTGCTACCTTGTAAGGTGCTGTATCGGCAGACTTATCAAGAGTTTCCTTCTCCCATGGACCTGATACAAACATTGCAAGATTACCGTTTGCAAATAATGTAGCCTGGTCTCCTCTTGCAGTGCTTACAACATCCGGAACAAGCTTTTCATCATTGAACTGCTTAAGATATTCTAAAGTACCTACATTTGCCTCAGTATCAAATGTAATCTCACCCTTATCATCTACCAAAGCGCCACCGTTTTGATATATAAAGTTTAAAAGTTCATCAGTTCCGCTTGTGATATCTGTAGGAATTGCAAATCCATACACATCAGGGTTAGAGCTGTGAACCTCTTTTGCAGTTGCTAAAAGTTCGTCCCAGTTTGTTGGAGGTGTTTCTATCAGATCGCTTCTATAATATAAAGCTCTTGATGAGAATGCCATAGGAATACCGTATTGCTTTCCGTCAACGCTTCCTGTTGCCAAAACGGACTCAACTCTGTTTGCCTTAAAATCGTCTGTTATATAAGAACTTAAATCCTCAGCTATACCGAGAGTTGCAAGCTGCTTTAATGTTCTTGAACCTGTAAGCATGATATCAGGTGCATCGCCTGCCTGATAAAGTGAAACTATCTTTGAGTTGAGTTCATCCCAACCTACGGATACTATTTCCACTTCTACACCCTCATTTTCCTTTTCAAATCCTGCGATACCGTTATCAAGCTCTTTCTTTAAATATCCGCCGTCATAGCCCGGAACCAATAATTTGATCACAGTTTTTCTCTGATGATGTACCTGCTGTTGTAGACTCTGCTGATTCCTTGTTTGCCTCTGTACTTTCCGTTTTTGCAGTTGTAGAACATCCTGCTAGAAGTGTACTTGCAAGCATCATGCCGGCAAGTCCGAATGATAAGATTTTTTTCATAATTTTGTAAATTCATACCCTTTCTTTTTGAATTTAAATGCCTAGAATTATATCAAATATATATAGAAACATCTATATATATTCAAAAAGCGATAAAAGTATACTTTTTATTCAAAAGATATATAATAGCTTCATATGTTTTTATATTAAGATAGTAAGTATTGAAGAGAAAGATTTTGGAGGCTTTAAGCAGATATTTAATATGAGAAGTAAAGAAGAACTTTTGAGACTGATGGCGGACTATGTAAGAGATATGGAAGATGAAGCGATTGTTGATATTGCAAAGGAATATCTGCAGGCAGGTTATCCGGCAAAAGAGGGTATACTTGACGGATTGACTGTGGGAATGGAGGAAGCCGGTAAGCTTTATGATGAAGAGGAATATTATATAGCGGAATTATTACTTTGTGCCGATGCAATGTATGCAGGTATTGATGTATTAAAAGACAGAATGGAAGAAAATGTTGATAAGAAGATAAAGACGGTAATCGGTGTAATAGAGGGTGATACACATGATATCGGGAAAAATCTTGTAAAGATAATGCTTGAAACCGCCGGATTTGAGATGATAGATCTTGGAAGAGATGTTGCTGTAGAAGATTTTGTAAACGCTGCAATTAAACATCAGGCAGGGCTTTTATGTATGTCATCTTTAATGTCGACTACAATGTATGGAATGCAAAGGGTTATAGAGGGACTTGTAGAAAGCGGATATCGTGACAATGTAAAAGTTATGGTGGGAGGCGGTCCGATCACCCATAACTTTGCAATGCAGATAGGTGCAGATGCATATTCGGATAATGCCATAGAAGCTGTAAGTGTAGCAAAAAGACTTTGCAATCAGGCCTAAGGTAATGAGAGATATATTATTTTGTCACGATAATAATAAATATCCGGCAGATGATGTTTATAATAAATTATATAAAGAGAATGTATATGAGCTTGACGGTATATTACAGACTTTTGATAATATCGGTGAGCTTAATACTGTATATAAGTACTTAATAAAAATATGACAGGTTATCTGATGAAGCCAAAGATATTATGAAAAGAAAAATCCATGAGATAGAAACCGAGCTGATAAAAAGAGTAGATACAGCAATATCAGATGGATTTAAAAATAATAAGTCTTGCCGATCCGCTATCCAGTATTGAATTTTTTTGGGTAAAAAAAGGTGCAAGAGTATATATTGATACTATTTTGCTTAATCTTATATATAAATTAAAGAATTTATGTGAGAATAATGATTGCAGACTTCATCTATGCCCCAAACTTAGTAATCTATTGAAATCATATGAGGGATTTTATTTTAAGCAGATAGAACTTGAAGGCAGTTATTCCTCAATGTTTGAGGCTTTATTATCAAAAACATGGTGAGCATATAACAGCCGGTATATGTATACATTTTTCGTGGTGAAATTGGTAGGATTACAGCTTTTCAGATTGGATTAAATATGACGATATTGGAGTTTTTAAGAGAGAAAAATATTCATATAGATGCTGCATGCAATGGACTTGGTGTATGTGGGAAATGCAAGATAAAAGCTTGAAAGTACGGATGTTTCCATAAGTGAGAGAAAACTTTTGGGAGAAGAAAAATATAAAATCCGGATATAGGCTTGCCTGTATGCATTCCATAGATGAAGTGGATAAAGAGTTTATATTAAAATCTTTTGAATCAGAAAAAAAGCCTGACAGTATCGTACTTACCGAGAGTTTTACACCTAAAATCATACATACAAATATACAAGAAAAAGTACGGCATTGCTATAGATATAGGAACTACTACAGTGGCTATGGAGCTTATAGATCTAAAGAATGCTAAGATTATTTCAAAGGTTGCCGATGTGAACTCACAGGTCAAATTCGGCTTTGATGTGATGAGTAGAATTGCATTTACCTTGGAAAAATCCGGAAGGACTTTCTACTTTTGCAAAAAAGTATAGTAGATACTTTGAATACACTTATAAATAAATTACTTGATGAGAGCAAGATAAAGAGAGAGGATATAGCGGAACTTGTAGTTTCAGCAAATACTACAATGTGTCATATCTTACTTGGAGAGTGTGGAGAGCCTTGGTAAATTTCCGTTTTTACCGGGATTTACAGAAGTAAAAAGAGTATGCAAAAGATATCGGTATTGATCTTGATGCTACACTTATAACATTACCGCATATATCAGGATTTTTGGGTTCTGATATAGTATCCGGAGTATATGCAAGCGGTATTTGTGATGATAAAGATAAAAATATACTTTTTATAGATATCGGAACAAATGGTGAAATGCTTCTAAAAACAGATAATAATCTTTTAGCCACCTCATGTGCTATAGGGACCCTGCACTTGAAGGTATGAATATTTCATGCGGTATAAGAGCCGGAATCGGTACGATAGATGATTTTCATATTGATGAAGCCGGTATCTCTTATACTACTATCGGAAATACAGAGCCTATCGGAATATGTGGCAGCGGTGTACTTTCTATGGTAAGAGAGCTTTTAAAGGCAGGTTTTATAAACAAGATGGGAGCTATAGATAAAAAAATGTCTTGACAGTAATCATAGTTTTATTAAAGCAGACGATTCCGGTAAGCCTTTTATAAAAATAAATGATAATCTGTATTTTACAGCAAAAGACATAAGGCAGGTACAGCTTGCCAAGGGAGCGATACTTTCAGGTATAAGAGCACTTATAAAAAAGGCCGGCATTGAAACCGGTGATATAACAAGAGTATGTATAGCCGGGCAGTTCGGTAAGTATATAAGTATGGACTCTTTCTTTGGGAGTGGGACTATTGCCTAAGGAATTTGAGGGAAAGGTGGAATACCTTGGAAATACCTCTTTGACCGGAGCATATATGGCTCTTCTTGATAAAAATGCGATAGAGTATATGACTGAAATCTCTGTGGAGACTGAGTATTTTGAACTTTCAAAGCTTGAAGAGTATGAAAAAATATTTGCAAAGGCTTTGAGATTTGATTGATAATGGAGAAATATATGGAACTTAAGATTCATCCTAATGATAAGATGACACCTGTGGAAAGGGCAAAAGCAATAGCTGAAAAAAGAGATTATGACAGAATAATGATGGATCCTTTTTTGGGCGAGATAAAGGCAAGACTTATAGGAAAAAATACAAGAGAGTATTGGAGAAATGAAGACAGCCTTGTAATGGGAGATATAGTATCTATGAACCGATTCGGTCTGGACGGAATGGGAGTAGGTCCAAATGCCTACGGCATTGCAGAGGCAATGGGAGTAGTGCACATTACCCCGAGCAGGGGCTGATATATGTTGAGAGTCATCCTATAAACAGTATTGATGAGGTCTATAAGCTAAAGGATATCACACTTGATAGCGGAAACTTAAAGATGTATTATAATGCGACCGCAAGGCTACGAGAAGTTGCAGACGGATTTTGTGGAGTGGGAGCTTCCGTATCAGGACCGCTAACTTTGGCAGGATTTGTACTTGGAACAGATAAACTTTTAAAAGCTATGATAAAATCACCTGATAAGGTGCATGAATTTTTGAGATATATAACAGATAATGTAAAAAAGGTCGTGGATATTTTTAATGTATTGGATATAGGTTTTTCAATGGCGGATCCTATAGCCTCATGTACTATGATAAGCCCCAAAATGTATAAGGACTTTGCATATCCATACACTTTGGAAATCAGCTCTTATATTAAGGAAAAATCAGGCAGAGCACCAAGCTATCATGTTTGCGGTAATACAAAAAAGGTGTGGGAACATGTAAAAAATCTGGATATAGGCCTCTTTAGTGTGGACAATGAGATGGATATAGATGAGACTTGTGAGTTTTTTGCAGATTCAAAGATGGTTGCAGGAAATGTGGCACCGGTTTATACCATCTGCAACGGTACACAGGAAAAATATAGAAGATGAAGTGAAGAGATGTATTCTTGCCGGAAAGAAATGTAAAAAAGGATTTATGCTCACTCCGGGATGCAACCTCCCCCTCGCAACAACAGATGAAAAGATAGATATGTTTTTGAATGCGGGGAGGAAGTATAGTTTTATTTGATTATTAAAATAAAATATGTATAGTAACTATTTGTTGTAGTAAATACTATGGCACTTGCTAAGATGCAGGTGTCTTTTTTATTTCTCAAAATAATTATCGACTGATAGTCGAAAAAAAGTATTGACGGTGAGTAAGTGGCGTTCTATAATAAAAGTCGACTATTAGTCGAAAAGGAGAGGGGTAATGAAAAAAGGTGAACAAAGAAAACAGGAACTTCTAAATCTTGCCTATCGAATGTTTATAGAAAAAGGATATGAGAATACAAGTATTGATGAGATTGTGGCTAAAGCCGGTATCGCAAAAGGTACGTATTATTATTATTTTGCAAGCAAAGAGGCAACACTGGAAGCGGTTATTGAAATGATGATAGAAAAGGAGAGCACCGTAGCCAAAGAGATTCTTACGAAACCGCTTCCCATACCTGAAAAGCTGGTTTCGGTTGTGAATGCCTTTCGTCCTGATAAAGAGGAAGCAGTGATTACAGATGTGCTGGAAAGAAAAGAAAATATTATTATGCATGATAAAATGTGCAAGAAAATTGTAGAGGTGGCTGTACCTATTCTGGCAGAGATTGTTAAAGAAGGAATAGCACAGGGGATATTTACGTGTAATTATATTGAAGAGCGAGTGAAGATGCTTCTGGTTATGAGTCAGCATATGTTTGATTATGGAAATTTTGGTGAAAAAGATGTAGAGGTGTATATCGATATGTTGGAGAAGTCACTTGGGGCAAAAACGGGAACAATGCATTTTATCAGCAAGGTCTTAGTAGAGGAGGCGAAGGAATGAAGAAAGAACAGGCAATGCATCAGAAAAAAATGAATCTTTTCCTGCGTGTGCTGTTTATCATTCTTATAATAGCGATATCCGGTGCGGCACTGCTTCAGATTTTTGCTCCGGAATATATGGGAGAGCACGCCGCGTATGGTATTTCTACAGGATGGCAGAGAGAAATCGGATTTTGGAATATTGCCGTTTTGGTTATATTGATTACAGCATACAGGAATTACAATTGGACCTATCTAAAGTCAATTTTACTTGCTCTCGTCTCTGGAGGAATCGGTATCGGAAGCAATCATTTTGTACATTATCTGAAGATGCATCAAATGGTAAATTTAATCGGTGCTGTGGAAAATTACCTTTTGGTTCTTGCCTGGATTATCGGATGGAGAATAGAAGAAAGAAGGCAGGATTTATGAGAATATGCATAGTAGGTCTTGGTGTCATAGGCACAACGTACGGGTATGTGTTCCAAAAAGCCGGGCATCAAGTCGAGCATTTGCTGAGAGAGGGGAAAAAAGCGAAAGCACCGAAAAGTCTAAATATCAGTTTATTAGACGGACGCTATAACAAAAAGGAGATGAAAAAAAGAGATCAATACAAGGTGAACATTGCGGATCCGAATGCAGAGTATGATTTTATTATTTTGAGTGTGGCAAGCGGGAGAATAAAGGACGCTATAGCAACACTTTCACAAAACCATATTAGAGGAAGCCTGATTTTGTTTTGTAACTTTTGGAACAGTCGAGAAGAGCTGAACGAAATAGTAGGTGAATATCCTTATATTATAGGTTTCCCTACCGCAGGTGGAAGACTTTTGCAGAATAACTTGGAATGTGTTCTCTTTGACCATATTATGCTGGAAGGTGAGGGAAAAGCCGGGATTTCCAATTACAAAGCTTTAAAAGCACTTCTTGAATCTGCAAATTTGAAAACGGAGATTCCTCACGATATGGTGGAATGGATATGGATTCATATGGCCATCAATGCAGGAGTCACCTCTTCTGCTGCAAGGGAAGGAGAAATTGAAAATCCAAAAGAGCTTGCTCTTAATCTGATGAATGATGTACATGCTCTTTCTGTTGCAGTAAAGTCAATAAGGGAGACGCTTCAGGTGGTAAAGACAAGAGGAGTAGACTTAAGTTTATATAAAAATGAACTTCTTCCTTATAGAATTCCGGCAACATTTGCAGGAATCATTATGAAACAAATGTTTAAAAAGAATGAACTTACACGAAGAATCATGACCTTACATAGTGATGTAGGGGATATGATGTATGGATGTAAATGTGTTTATAAGACAGGAAAGTTAAAACATCTTGACTTGCCGGTGTTTTTACACCAATATGGACAATATATTTAATGTAGACGTATAGTCTGACGCTATGAAAACTATAGCGGATGTAAATATAAAAAAATACCGGCTTTATTTTTAGGATAAAAGCCGATATTTCTATAATTATATTTTTATTGTTCTTTCGTCAATGTAGCCATCTTTTTACAAGCAATAAAAATTCCAACTTACTTGTATCATTTTTTTGATAT
>BNJU01001384.1_pt1 | contig 82987 bp, 96 predicted proteins | sample 8539281 | NCBI WGS metagenome assembly BNJU01 (sample SAMD00202456, study PRJDB9452) | human saliva metagenome | isolation source: human saliva | place: Japan | reverse complement strand
GCGGCCCCGCGATCATCGGGTTGAGCAGCCCGGCGGCCGCCAGCGGGATCGCGGGCCACGTTGTAGGCGAAGGCCCAGAACAGGTTCTGGCGGATGATCCGCAGGGCTGCCCGCGACACCAAGGCAATCGCCGCCACCGCCGCGTCCAGGTCCGTAATACGCACCAGAGTGATGTCGGCGGCCCCAATGGCCACGTCCGCACCCGATCCCATGGCGAAACCCAGGCCCTGCGTGCCGGTTTGGCCAGGGCGGTGGCGGCGTCGTTGACCCTGGGTCACCCACCATGCCACCGCTTGGCCTGTATCGGCGACGACGTCGCGCTTGTCGGCGGGCAGCACCGGCGCGCACGTCGGCGGCGCGATCCCGCACCTGCCGCCGCCACGCTCAGCGGCCCGGAGTGTTGTCCCCGGTCAGCAGCACCGGCCGGATCCCCAGCTCGCGCAGCGCCGCCACCGCCTCCCGCGAGGAGTGGTCGCACCGTCGCACCACCAGAACCGCCATAGCTCTTGTGGCTGCGTATCCGTCGTTGCGCCGGCGTCGGCGGAGGCGTCATGGTGCTGTCCGCGGGCGGCCTGTCATGCCTCGGTCTCAACGTTCGTACCACCGGTCCTGCCCACGGCCAGGACGACGGCACGCCCCGAGTCCGCCTCCCTCCACCGCTGAGGCACCGCCCGGGGACCCAGCGCCCATCTCACCGGGAGCGAGCCAGCCCGGAGCCGGCCCACTCCGCGACCCGGCGCCCCTCCACTGCGGCGACGCCCGGTCTCGTGGTTGGAGATGGCCGGCCGGCGTCGGCAGGTCACCCAATCGCTCGCGGGCGGCTGCCGTGATGGCTGTGGCCACCGGTGCCTGAGGCGGACTCGACCGCCCCGCCAGGCGCAGCGCCTCATCCCCGAGCGGGCCAGGCCCGCAGCGGCCTGCTCCGGTGCCTGCGCCGGCGCTCCACCTCCCGGCAGGCCCCAACCTCCAGACTCATGCGCCCCTGGGTGACCGTGCCGGTTCAAACCATGACCATCGTGTCCAAAGTGCCCGCGCGACCCAGCACCTCCGCCCCTGATGACCACGCCAGCTGGGCGGCCCGGCCCGAACCGACCAGCAGCGCTGTCGGCGTGGCCAGCCCCAGCGCGTAGGGACAGGCGATGATGAGCACGGCCACTGCTGCGGTGAAGGCCGCCTGCGGCTGTGCCCGGTGAGCAGCCACCGCCAGGGTCGCGGCCGACAACGCCAGACGATAAGCACGAACACCCCGGAAATCCGGTCCGCCAGGTGCCGGACGGGCTCCACCGCCTGCGCGGCCGTCACCATCCGCCGATCCGCGCCAACGTCGTCCCTCGCCCACGGCCGTGGCCCGCACCAGCAGGACGTCGAGCGGACGGTCGCCCCTGGTGACGCCTGCCCTGCCCGACCTCGGTGGCACGGACTCCCTCAGAGCAGCGAGGCGTCCATGGCCGAACGGTCTTGACGACGACGCCGTCACGCCACCTTCTCACCCGGCCGCACGAGGAACAGGTCCCCGGGCCGCCAGATCCTCAACACTGATGCGCCCTCAGTGCGGGTGGCTCTGCGCGCGGCGAGCCGTCCTCATCCAGGACGTCGACGGCGCCGCGGCTGCCCGACGGCGAGGTGAGGACGACGGCTCACCTCCTGGCGCCTCTGAAGCTCAGCAGGGCGCGCAGGGCGTCACCGGAACAGTACTTCAGCGCCTCCGCGTAAAGCGGCCCGCCAGGAGGAAGGTGGCTCACCCAGGTGGCCGACTCGAAGCACATGTGGGCGGCATGCCCTCGAGCGGGCAGCAGTCCATGCTCATCCGCATGCCGATGCCCGGCCCTGCCGGAGCACCAGCGCTCACAGGCTCCAGCCGGTCGCGGCGATCACCCCGAGGACACGGAGCGTGTCCATCGAAGGCCCTGTGCAGCGCCCAGGAAGGCCGCCTTGTAAAGGGCCAGGCCCCCAGACCGCCACACCGGCAGCGCCATGATGCCAACAACCACTGCCAGCCCGGGCGGCTGGAGCGCCGGCACCATGGAGATCGCCAAGATCGGCACCCTCGACAGGATGGAGGCAGTAGATGAGCCGCAGCCGCAGGTCGGCGGCCCGCCCATGCGAGGCGCCCAGAGACTCGGCCCCGGTCCCGAGGCAAGTGAGTGGGGAGGCGCTGCGGCGCTGTCAGCCGTTGGTGCCAGGGGGCGCTGGGCGCGTGGCCGGCGCCGCAGCCATGACGCGTCGCGCGGCCGCCTGCACCCTGGTGCCGCGTCCACCCACGGTCGTGAACCAGGCCTCGACGGTCCCGGATGCCGGTGCCGCCGGGACGCGGGCTCCCGCCGGTGACATCTCGAGCCTGACGACTCTCTCCGGTGAGGCGCAGGTTCATCAGGGCGCCGGTAGCCGGCGCGGGCGCATCAGGCCAGAGGTCGACGCTCACCGCGCTCGGGGCGGTGATGCGGGCCGACCCAGCAGGAGGTTGACTGAGGCGCTTCGCCGTCGAGCTTGTCCAGCTTTTTTCCACCTGGCCACGCAGCTGGCGCAGGTCATGCCCCGATGGAGAGAGATTGACGGCGCAGCTGCCCGCCTGGTTCCTGCGGGCTGGTCGTACTACAAGAGCCTTCCGTGTCCGTTGTCGTCCGTCGGGCGTCCGCCGCCGCCCGTCGGCACCTGGACCGCGCCGATCAGCACTTTGCCCGGCTCAGCGCCTGCGGTTGCTCGCGCCTGACGGCGTCGAGGGTAGTCCCGGCCTCGCCGATGGCCTCGGCTAGGTTGCGTCGAGGCGGACGTCGAGAGCACGGTGACAGTGGACCGCCCGCCCTTGTTGAGCAGGACGGAGACGTTCTTGACGCTGCTTAGCCCTCGAGCCCGGTGACGTGGGCGACGTAGTGGCCGCAGGTGAGTCCGGAGACCGGAGGGTGGTGTAGTGGTGGTCGATGCCGTCGGCGGTGAACTCAGTCATCTCACCCTTGGGAGGCGGTGGAAAAATGGTGGATCGGATTGGAACCAGTGTCCGCCGCGGAGCGACTGTGGCGCTTCAGGACCGCACGAGCTGGAAGTGATGGCGTCGGAGGTCTCGGTGATCTTGGCAGCCCTCCGTCACCCGCCTGGGCGGTGCAGGACGCAGTGGTCATGTGGTCCTCCAGCAGGCCGAGGCTGACGCCTGAAGGGCCTTGTGGCGCGGGAGATCCGTGAGACGTCGATGCAGTAGACATCCTCTCAACCATGTGGAGATGCCCCACCTGCCCCTCGATGCGGCGTGCGCGCTGAGGTAGTCCTTCTTTGACCGTGTAGCTGGCCATCTCCTCCGTTGTCTCGGTTTGCACGACCATACCCCAGGGGGTAAATACCCCGGAGGGTATCTGGTTGGCGACCGCCGGATGTGGGCGCGATCCGGCACATGGATGGCGACGTGGATGCTTCGTGCCACATGACCGCTGCTGCCCATGCCGCCCCGGTCTGCCGACCCCGACACGGTGTCCCGGACGCCAGATGACCCTGACTCAGTCACCGGGACCCCAGGGTAAGCGCCGGCGACTTCCATGGTGCTGGCTGGCAACCGTCCCGGACGGTGCGGCGTCATCGTGACACCCGCTGCTCCTCGAGCTGCGCGCCTGGGTGAGCTGGGGGCGCCCGCCGGCTCCGGACGTCAAGGGACCCGAGTCGCAGCGCCCCGGACGATGGCTCGGCGGCGCCGACGACGGATGATGCAGTGTCGCTGGCGCCCACGGCTGGGAGCCCCTCCGACATCGGCCTGGGTGATGAGCCCTTCGGTTCCGTCCTGCGACCCGGCTCCGCGGCTCACCGCCTCGACGACGACGGCTCGCGCCACGAACCCACCGGACGCCGATCCCACCGGAGCCCCTCCGGTGCAGCCGCTCGTAACGACAAGGGCGGCGCTGGCGCCGTCGAGCCGGCGGCCAGGCTGCACACCGCCTCCGCCCATACACTGCCCGGGCCCGCACCGCCTCGCGGCCAGCCGCGGCCCGGGTCACGCAGGTCTCTCGCTCCACCCCTGCAGCGCGCCGCAGACGATGTTTCGCACCATCGCCCCTGATGCCGCCTGGGACGCTTTTTATGGCCCAGCCTCACCCGGTGCCGGGGTTCGCCGGTCGATCGCCGCAGGCGCCCCGCCGGGGTCGATCCGGGCCGTGGAGTGCCCGCCGGCGGCCTGCCGACCGCGCCCGTCGCCCCTCCGGTGCACCAGGGCCTCCCGGCGCCTTTCGGGATGGGGCGCTACAACGCTCCGTCCCCCCTGCGCAGCGCCAGGAGGACAGCCCCGTCGTCGCCGTCCGTGCTACCATTCGCCAAGATCCTCGGCTGGATCCTCTCTCTTCTTCGTCCTGTTGTCGTCTACTCCGTCATCCGGGCCTCAACGGCCGAGACGCGAGGGAGCGGGGCGCGGCCCGCCCCAGGGCGGGCGCGCTCAGGGCGCGGCGGAGCCCGGGGTCGAGCCGCCGGTGCGCTGGCGGCCGGGATGGCATGGGGCTGTTGGAGGCGTAACCGTGCTTGAAGGCCCACACCACGATCTCAGGGCGTGAGACCGTCCCGTCTTATGGAACAGGCTGGTGATGTGATTCTGACCGTTGCCTCGGCGATGGCCAGCGGGAGGCGATCTTGCGGTTCGAGGCCGCGCGCAGAAGGTGGAGCACGCCGCGCTCGCTGAGAGAGGTGGACGCCGCCGTCCGCGCCGCGCCACGGAGGCCAGGGGCGTAGTCGGATCGGCGCGTCGTCGGCGTCGGGGCCACGACCTTCGCCCCGAGTGGATGCCGTGCGCACCGCCGCGATGATCTCCTCGGCCGGCGCGCTCTTGAGCAGGAAGCCGCGCTGGCTCCGGCTCCCAGGCCTGCAGGAGGGTCCTCGTCGGTGTCCCACCGTGGTCAGCCAGAATGACCCGGGTCCGACGCGCGCGAGGCGGGCACCCTCCTGGTCATCTCCACGCCCGTCCATGTGCTCCATATGGACGTCGGTGATGAGGACGTCGACCTGATGGGACTGCACCAATCGCAGGACGGCGCGAGGCTGAGCGTCACGCGGCAGAGGATCGTGAAGTCCTCGACGTCGGAGAAATAGAAGGACTCGATGGGCCAAGGCCATCGCGTCAGTCTCGTCGACCAGGGCCAGGCCGACACAATCGGGAGAAATCTGGGAAGACGCGGGTCTCCTTGAGCGGATGTGTGCGATTACTTGCGCGATCGGTGCGCGGTCTGGCCGAACAGTGAACAAACCACCTGAAGAGAAAGATCGCCGTAGCGCCTCAGACGCGCCCCCGCGAGGTGGAGGGAGCCATCCAGAGCGGCGAGGAAAGCACATGAATCAAAGGCGATGCGAGGCTCCGTCGGATTCGGCAGGCTCCCGTGCAGCACGTTTGCACTGTCCTGCCTGCCTCTGTCGTTCCCCAGGAAAGGAGGGTCCGTGTGCCGCTCTGCGCTCATTGAGAGGCGTCAGCGCCATCACCGGCTCGTCGTTTCGTCACTCGGAGAGTCTCCCTTCGGCCTGGTTTCCCGTTCCACCGAGCTGCCCAAGCAGCCGGAGAGCCCGGCTTCCCGAGTCTGGACCGGGTCTTTCGGTGATCCTCTGAGGCGCTGAGGTCAGCGCGCCTGGAATCACCGCGCGCCAGGCGGCAAACCTTCGACAGCCGGCGGCTCATCGACGCCGATCGCGCCAGACACATCGCGATTGTGGAGACGATGGAGCGCCACCCAGCTGCTCATGGCTGGACGGAGGAGCTGGTGTGGGACACCTCGCCGGTCCTCGGCGAGGGCCGCGATCGGTACGGAACGCTGGCCGGCGCGCTCGCCACCGAGCTGGCAAGCCCCGACTGCGGGCTCATCGCCTCAGACCGGCGTCCCTCTGCGATGGAAATTTGCGCGCGGCTGGTCCCTGACCCGCGGGCGTGAGCTTCGTCCCCAGCGGTGCTGACGTGCCTCAACCTCCCGGTGCACGCCCTCCGAGCAGTTCGTGCAGCCCGTCTCCACCGGCACCGCCGCGCACTCCGACCTGCGCGAGGCGGTCCCATGGGCAACCTGCTCGAGGTCATCGAGCGCGACTCCATCGCTGACCTGGCTCCAGCGCCTGCGCCTGCCCGCGGTCGCCGTCGACCTCCACCCTGGGGGAAAGGAGGTCGCCGAGTACTCACTGGGTCGGCACCTCCACCGGAGCTGGAGACCACTGTTCGACGCCACCACCGACCACGGCGTCCCCACCCTCTACGCCGTCCAGACACTCCCAGGTCGACTCGCGAAGCTGGCCCAGGTCGTGGCCGCCACCCGCGACATCGATCCACGGCGGGCGCTGGCCGAGATCTCACCGCGGACTCCGCCTCCCTGCAGCATCGCAGCGCAGCCACGCCCGCGGGCCCGCACTGCGCCCAGGAGATCGGCGCGGGCCAGGACCTCTCTTACCGTCGTCGGTGGCGCCCACGCCGACGCCGACTTTCTCGTCCATGCGCCACGTCTTCGACCTCCTGCGAGCGGCCCGTCCACGCCCTCGACAGGAGATCGGCACCCTCGCGTCGGTCCAGAGCCGACGGCGTCGGCGGGCAGTGCGGCACGATGCCGGGCGACCCGCTGGAGCAGGTCGTCGCCAACCTGGAGCGGGCCGGCGCCGAGGCCATCGTCGTCGACATCACCACCGGCGAGGCCCGCCAGGTCGGCAGCATGCACGTCGTCAAGGCCCCTCATCGAGTGCCATGCCCTGTCCTTTCAGCCACCATGCCCGCTACCTGGCCACGCCCCGCCTCTACCAGAGCGCCCGGGCGATCGCCTGACCGTCCACGACGAGTCGGGGATCAACCCCGTCCGCCAGCCTTTCTGCCTGAGCCCGATGCCCGCATCTCCGTCCGCCTCACCGACCGACACCCAGGAGCCCCGACCCGACATGAGCATCGACGCCGCCCGCACCGGGCCGCACTGCCGGCACAGTCGCCGGCACCGCAGGCCTCACGGGTCCGGCAGACGGGCCTTCACCTGCCCCAAGGGCGAGCGCGCGCGCGCCGTCGCCACGGCTGGCCAGGCGAGTGACGTCATCATCATCCTGGTCGATCAGGGCTGCAGCAGCGCTACATCCCCTACGCCGACCGCGTGGTCCTCATCGCCGACCCCGACCAGACCACGGCCTGCGTGAGGACCTCGACACCTGTCCTTCACCCGATGCCCTCACTGGGCCTGGAGCTCTTCACCGAGCTGCGCCAGGCCGCTCGTGGTCCCCGCCGCAGCGCCTGCTACCGCTGCACGACCGGCCGCCGCTGCACGGCTACTCGCACTCGAGGTCGTCTCCGAGCACGGCCCGCTGGAACAGGCCTCACGCCCACGCCGTGCACCTGCCGGCCTCATCTCCTGGCCCTGCAGACCGGACGCCTCGGCCCTGCGACCCGCACGACCCAGCCGGCAGACTCCGACGGCGTCGCTGATCGGTGGCCGCGTGGGCTCATCGACCTCGTCTCCGGCATCACCACCTGCTCGCCAGACCGTACAGCCGCGGACCGCTGCGAGACGTGCTCGAGCCGCTGCGAGGGCCTGCCGTGATCAGCCTGCCCGCAAGCTTGCGGGCCTCCCGCCCGAGCAGCGCGCGTGGCCTGAGATAGCCGGGGATGCCACGACTCCGTCGCTGCGCCGGCGACGTCGCGGCCGCGCCGCCCGCCGCGACCTCGCAGTTCCGGATCGCAAGTTTCGGTGGTGCGCCTGACTGCGCGCCCGGCGAGAAGTTATCTCGGCTGGATCATCGGCATTTGCGCCCGCAGCCAGCCAGGAACCTGGGCGGCGCCTTCGCCCGCGAGCGCCATTACGGGCACTGCTCCAGGCCTGCGACGGCACCCGCACCCTCGGCGAGATCGGCGAGGTCACCAGCGCCAGCCCCCAGGCAGCCTTTCGGAGGCCGTCTCCCTGCCGTGCACCGGCGGCATCGTCGAGGAGGGCGACACTGAGCCCGCAGAGACCCGCCGCCCGGAGTCGCCCGCCTGCTCTCCCGCCTGGGCGACTCCACCGGCGTCAACGACTCCTGGCAGGACGCCGCCCGCCGCCCGGCCGCCGCCCGGGTCGCCGGTCGTCGGGACGCCGAGCTGGCCGGAGAGTATGACGCCGCCCTGGAGCCCACCACTGCACGGAGGTAAGGCTCGACAGCCCCCGCCGCCGGGGACACCGCTCACTGCGTCCTTGGTCGAGACCGCCGACCTCGCGCCGCGCTCCCAGGAGGTGGCGCGCCAGCTGCCGAGGAGGGCATCCCACTGCCGCGCGTGCGCGCCGAGGCAGGAGGCGGTGACGGTCGGCCCGCCCGTCGATGAGACCTCTCTCGCCCTGCCCGGCCTGCGCCTGCGCCGACAGCCCGGAGATCGGCCCGCGCCCCGAGCCCGCCACGCCACGACATCGTCGCCGGCCCGGCCGCCAGGGCCGTGGCCGCTCATCGCCCGCGCCACCGTCACCCGCCTGCCCGGGGACGCGCAGCGCACTGCGACCTGGCCACACTTCACCTACACCGACCGCCCGGTCGTCTCCCCGCTGGCTGCCCACGTCTGCTCGGTGGCCGGTGCGCGGCAGGAACCGGTGCCGGTGGTGGCGCCCTCGGCATGACCCGCGCTGAAGCAGTCCGTGGCCACTCCCGCCGGCCGCCTTTCGTCGACCCATGACCGCTGGCACTACCAGCCAGCCCAGCCGCGCCTCCAGCGCGAGTCTCCGCGACTGGCCGGTCTGCGCGCACGCCCCTGCCGCCGGCCGACCTCGAGCGCCTCGACCAGCCCTGGCCGCACTGCGCACCTGCTCACCGACGACGGCGCCGGGCCTGACGTCCTCGCCCGCCACTCCTGAGCGAGGCTCGCCACGATCCTGGCGCTGTCGGTGGGCGTGCGCGAGCCGCTCGGCGCCGAGGCCCGCCGGCGGAGTCGGCGAGGCCGCCCAGGCCCCGCTGAGCGCCAAGCTGCGCGCCGATGGACGGCCGCCGGTGGCACATCGGCTCGGTGACCCGCCCTACGTCCTCGTTCCCGAGCACGAGCAAGAGCGGCCAGGAGGGTCTCTCCGCGGCGGGCCGGGCAGCGGCTCTCGCCCCCGGCACCTACGTCTCACATCGAGCGCGTACCACGCCCTGGTTCCCTCATCGGGCCCGCCCGCGCGGACGCGCCGCACCGATGACGCAGGACGGATGCAGCGGCCGGAGGCCGGGCCGGAGCCCCTGCCCGACGGCGTCGGCGCCCGGATCGTCCTGGACCGGCGGCGTGGACCAAGGTGGCCCGCAAAGTAGCACCTCCTTCGCCCTGCGCATCGCGCGGTCCAGGACCGCGGCTGCTCGCTCGAGTGTCCTCCGCCTGGTCGCCGAGGCCCTGCGCCGCTGCGCGCTCCGGACCCGCTGGGACGAGCAGCGCATCGCCCAGGCGCTGGGCACCGACCCGGCCCGGAGCCGGCCTGCATCGTCGTCGATCCGGGAGGCCGCCGTGCGCACCGACTTTCAGACGCTGGCGAGCTGCGCGAGTCTCGCTTCTCCGCCGCGGAACGGGACACGCGCCCCGCCGAGCCGACACTCCGACGGCCCTGGCCGCGCGCCGCCCGCGCCCGCCGCCGGACTCGCCGGGTGCCGGACGCGCACGCCTCGGCAGGACCCCTGGGTACCCCAACAGCCTGCACGCGAGACCTTCGAGCGCCGCTCGCTCGTCAACCACCCACGGCACCGAGCCGTCTCGAGGCCGGAGCTCCCTCCTGGGCATGCTGGTCCGCGACGCCCCGGCCAGGCGACGTACGCACCTGCGGACGCGGCGGCTAGCCCCTGGGCCGCCGTGCAGTCCTGCTGGCGCCCGCGGCGGCGCCGGAACCCGGCATCTACCGGGTGCGGCTCGATTGCCGTCGACCTCGTCCGCCCCCGCCGCCGCCGAGAGATCGAGGGCATGGCGGTGCAGAAGGAGTTCGCTCGCCGGGGCCATCGACTCCCGCGGCCGCCAGCCTCGATGGGGCCGACGCTCAGCGAACTGCCGGCTCACCCGCTTCACCGCATGAGCCGCAGCGCCACGCCCTCATCATCGCTGCGCCGCGCCGCCGCTCGGGACCCGTGGGGACGGTCTTCGCCGGCTTCGCCACCTCGGCGAGTGCGCCACCTGCTGGATTCCGACGGCGTCCAGCCGCCGCAGATGTTCGCCGTCACCATCGCGGGTGCTGCAGACAGAACCGCCAGGCCAGGCGGCCGGCTGGTCCCGGCCTGCCCGCCGCGAGAGCGCCGTCGGCCCACCTGCTGGTCACCGCCGGCCAGACGGACCGAGCACCGCACACCGCGTCACAGAGTTCCCCAGTGTTCACGGACCACCCTGTTCGCGTTGAGCCCGATCCCGGCAGACCAGACGGGGCTGAGGGCTCTGCCCGCCCACCAGACACCCGGAGAGAAGGAGGTGAACAGCATATGACCGAACAGCTCGATTGATCTCACCCTCGCCGACAGTGACTCTCGGCGTCGAGGAGCTGCCCGCAACGCCCTGGGTTGTGCCTTCAGCAGCGCCAGCGCGTCCTGTCCGGCCAGCGCCGCCTCGGCCTCGTGCCCGGCCAGCGCGGCCTCGGCCTCGTGCCCGGCCTGCGCCGCCAGCGCGTCGACGACGTCCTGCTGACGACCCCATGGTGGCGGGTAGGGGACCGTTCCGCCACTGGTGCTACGGCCCGTGAACCGACCTGAGGGACCAAGGCCCACGATGAGCACGGTGATGGTACAGCGAGGACAACGCCGACGAGCCTGGTAGCCGCCCGACGAGCCCGATCCGCGCCTGCGCCGCGGGTGAGCCTCATCGTCCGGGATGGACAACCAGCCGATGCTGTTCGACTCCGACTCGGGCAAGTACCACCGGCTCCGGCGCGCGCCGCCTATCATCGTGGGCCAGTTCGACGGGGTGCGCCCTGCCGACCATCATCGAGGAGCTGCCCCAGGACATCGACGAGGCGGGCGCAAAGCGCATCACGGGCCTGGTCGACAACCTGCGCGACAAGGGCCTCCTGGCGGGCGGCGACCGCTCCTGCCGACCCCCGCCTCGGCGGCCCAGCCGCACCAGGCGCAGCCGCGGACGCCACACCGCCCAGCCCCGCCAGGCCCGCCACCTCAAGGTCGAGAGGCCCCGCCGCAGCGGGCTGGTGGCTGCCCCATCATCATCGCCCGCAAGTACCACGGATCGTCGCTCCCGTTGTCACCCTGCTCCAGCGCCCAGCGCGCGCGCTCAGCTGGGTCTTCCTAGCCCTGGCCGCCTCGCGGCTACGCGGCCGGGGCCATGCGCGCTCAGCTCCTGGCGGGGGCCTCCCGCCCAGGGTCCTCGTCTTCGTCACGGCGGTGGCGATCCAGCTGGTGAGCATCCTGCTGCACGAGTCCTGGCACGCCATCGTCGCCGGCTACTCGGGCACCCCCATCCGCGGACTGGGGTGGCGCTCATGTTCTGGGCGATCCCATCGCCTGCGTCGACGCACCGACTCCTACCGGGTGCGCTCCCGGCGCGGGCTGACCATGCATGGCCCTGGCCGGCATCTTCTCCGACGGCGTCGTCTAGGCCTGGGCGCCGTCGCCTGGGCCTCGACGGGGAACCGGTGCGCCAGGTGGCCCCTGACCCCAAATGTGCCTTCCAGCTCACCATGCTCGTCACCAGCCTCAGCCCCTCACCCAGTCCGACGGCGTCGCCGCGGTCGAGGCGGCCACCGGCTCGAGTCCAACCTGCGCGGGCGCTCCATGTTCGTGCTGCGCTGCGTCCTGAGGCGCCAGCCGCTGCCGCCGGGGCTGGCCGTCATGCAGCCCGCGGTGCTGAGACTACTTCATCTACGGGCTGGCGTGCTCTCTTCTCCGGACTGCTGGCGCTTCGTGATGAGCGTTGTATGGATGGGCTACTGGCTGTACGCCCCTTGAAAGGTTTCCTCCTATGACGCAGCCGGTTCTCTCTCGTGCCGGTGCCTCCCCTCCCAGACAGCCACAGCCGCAGCCCGTATCCGCCGTGACCTCCGGGGAGCCCATCCCATCCGCTCCGACCTCCGCCGTACCAGCGCCGGTACCGGCACCGAGCCCCGGCCCTGGCCAGCCCGCCGTGGCCCTGCCGACCCTCGTGCGCCTGGGCGGGCTGCCGGTGCGGGCCGTCCCGAGACCAGCGCCGCCGTCATCGGCACCTGGACTACCTGCGTCGGCTCGACGAGGTGCTCGGCAGCGCCGCCGACCAGCTGCTCGACCCGCTCTACGAGATCATCCCACCCTGGACAAGGCCAGGCGCCGCCCGGTCCTGCGCGCCAAGCGCTGCGTCTTCAGGGGCGCGCCACCGACCTGTCCGGGAGGTCTTGCGGCCCTGCCCGCCGAGCTGCGCGCGCTGCTGGAACGCTGGGACGCCCTGGTGGCCCGTGGCAGGAGAGCCCGAGGCGCCTGGCCGTCCTGGTCGACGTCGACCTGGACCGCAGCCGTGAGGCTGCGGCGCGGCCTCGACGAGGCGGCTACCAGGAGGCCCTGGCGATTGCCGCCCTGGCCTGGTCTCCACCCTGGCCGCCCGCGGCCGCCGCTCGAGACCCCGCGTCCTGCGCACCCTCTACACCCTGGCCACGGGCGCGCCTCAAGACCAGCCCGTTCTCCGGGGACTGACCACCGTCAACGAGGCGGGCCCAGCCCTCCACCGGGCGCAGCCACCGCATGAGTGGCCACCCACCTGGCCTCACCGCATCCTGAGCGCCACCGCCCAGGACCTGGCCGCCGACGGCGCCCTCTACCTCGAGCCGCCCCGTGCGCCGGTCCTACAGCGCGCCCGGCGGACGCGGCCGGCGTCTACAGCCAGTACCCCTCCCGGAGGTCGAGGCGGAGCGCTGACCGTCGTCAGCGAGCGCGAAGCAACGGCAACGGTCTTCCGCCAGGAGACCATCCAGCCGCCCGCTGGCTCCAGGAGACCCACGACGCCCTCACTGGCGGCGGCATGCATGCCGTGCTCAGTGTGCGCGACGCCTGCGCAGCGCGTGGGCGGAGCCGACCCGCGCCTGCGCCTGGAGCGAGCTGCTGGCCTCCGGCGCCATCGTGCCGCACGTGCCCTGTACCGCGGGGAGAACCCCTTCCGCTGCTGGCCGCCTCGCTCTCCCGGGCAGCAGCGCCGGTGGGGCAAGGACCTGGCCTGGCTGGCAGCTCGACGACGCCGTCGGCGCCGCTGACAGGCCCGGCCGCGCCGAGCTCCTCAACCGCACGGTGCGCCTGGCCGAGCGCGTCTTCCCCGACGGCGAGCTCGGCGACGCGACCATGGCTTCCTCTACGAGGACCGCGAGTCGACCCGCAGCTGGGTCGACCCTCTCGAGACGCCCCCTTCGAGCAGGACGTCAAGACCCTGGGCGAGCTCGCCGACCCTGGGTGGCCCGCTCCCCATCTACGACCTCACTGGTGGCCCTTCGTCTCCCTGTTCGGAAACGGCGGGGTGCAAGACCCACTGGCCTTCTTCGCGACTTCATCGCCCACGCCCCGACGGCGATCGGGAGATGCTGCGCGCCGCCGGGCTCGACTATGCCGCCGGTCCCGACGAGGCGCGCCGCGCTGTCCGGCGGGCTCTCGCTCGCGAGGCACCTGGGCGCCTTCCTCCAGCCGGTGGCGCAGCGCCCGGACCTACGCCGCCGGCGAGGGCTGACACGTCGTCCAACGCCTTCACCAACGCCAACGGCTCCCTCCAGGCCCGCTTCCACCGGCTCCTGGGCCCGGCTGCCGGAGCGCCTGGCCACGGATCCGCACCTCCTGGGGCACCGAGAGGGTCCTGGAGATCCAGGCCAGCACCGAGTGCAACACCGGTCGAGGCCGTCTCCTGCAGGCTCCTGCCGCCGCTAGGGGACTGCCCGGTGAGCCGGGGCGCCGGAGGCGGGTCCCCCTCAGCTCCCTGCGGCTCGTCCACGACCCGGCCACGAGCACCCTGTTCCTGGCCGACGACGCCGGGCCCGTGGGACTGGCTTCACCTGGGCCTGACCCCCAGTACCTCCTGGGCGGCTACCTGTCCTGGCTGGTGCTGCTGAGACCCCTGGTCCCGCTGCCTCGTCTGCGCGGACCACTGGACCCAGCCCTGCCGTCGGGACCTCAGCGGCCTGCCCGGACGAGGTGATGCACTCCGAGGCGGAACGTGGCCACGGCCGCCTGGTGACCCGCCAGAGTCCTGGACCTTCCCGGCCCACCAGATCGGGTCCCGCTCATGGACCGCGACCTGACCACGACCCTGCTGCACATGGACGACCTGCGCAAGCGTGGGGCATACCACGAGGTGTTCGTCCACCAGCATGCCCTCCCAGGTGCCACCTTCGACCAGCACAGCCCGCTACGTGGACCTCACCTCACCGGTGTCACTGCTGGCGCTGCGCGGCTGGATCGACCCGGCGCCGCCCACATCAGCTTCGTCGGGCCCTGCCGGCCCGCGGCGAGGCCTGAGCTCACGGACGGTGAGCCGACGGTGGCCGAGTACCTGGTGGGGACTCCAGTGGCCCCAGAACCTGGGAGGTATGGCATGAGCACGCGACGGCGTCCGGTCAGCCGGGCGCGAGCAGCCTCAACCAGCCAACCGGCTCATCCGCTCCCGCAGGCCTGCGCTGGCTCGGGGGGCGCTCGCGGGCCAGTGAGCAGGCGAGGCACCGGGCCGGCAGAGCCGAGGTGGGCCAGGCGAGCCAGGGTGGGCCAGGTGGGCCCAGCCCAGTCAGGCCGTCCAGGCCGGCCAGGCCGGAATGGTTGGCCTGGGGGCGCGACGTCGCAGGATGGCGGCTCGATCCCGGGGATCCAGCCCTGGAGATGGCGGCCGCCGACTCGGCAACCCGCGCGCCCAGCACAGCGCGATGCGTCAGCGGGGTGCGGCGATGGCCGGTCAGCGTGAGGGTCGGCTGGCTGTATGCGCGGATCTACTGCGCGGCGGCAGGGACGACACCGACGCCTGCTGCCCGAGGTCGCCCAGTGGCTGGATCGGGCCGCGGCCAGTGGGACGTCCGCTCGGCGCACTTCCTGCGCTTCGTCGACCTGCGCGGCCACCACATCCGGCTGCGGCTCAAGGCCGTCGAGGCGTCCTGGACAGGCCTACGCGAGCATGCGCAGCTGGGGGCCGTGGCTCCAGCGGACCGAGGCGCGCACGGTGGGCGCTCGTCTCGACCCAATGACCGGGGGATCGGCGCAGGCCGCCCGGCATCACCTTCGCGTCTGCGGCCCCGGGTACGACAAGTACGGGGAGTGGCCGAGTGTCGAGGAGGCCGAGCGGCACTTCTACGTCTCCAGCCGGTGGTGCCCTGGACCACCAGGTCTGGCAGATCCCGAGGCCGGTGCCGCGGGCGGCCACAACGGCGCGGTTCCTGGCGCTGGCGGCCCGCAGCGCGCCGCTGCCGGGGCCGAGCTGCTCTCCGCCCACCTGCGGATGTGGGGCTCTCGGCTCGCGCACCTGCGCGACGGCAGCGCCTGGGGCCGATCGTTCAGCAGCTGCTGGAGGTCATCGAGTTCCAGTTCGATGAGGATCCGTCCACGGAGCCAGGCGGCGGCTGCCGTGGGTGAGCTGGCCGACGACGCCGGGCGCGCCATCGGCGTCATGGGGGCGGAACCGGCGCGCCGGGCCCTGGACCTGCTGCATCGACGTCAACCGGCTCGGCCTCAGCCCGGCCGAGGTGCATCGCCGGGCTGTGCGCCCGCCGGCTCCTGACCGCGCCGTGCCCCGGCCAGCCCTCGCAGCCGCCGTCGGGTAGCCGGGCTGCCAGCTGCGGAACCGAGGCGCGCCGAGTGTCCGCGATGAGAAGGGGCCCTGATTGTCGATGAAGGCCCGAAAGTGTGCATAGCGAAGTGTCGATGAGGTGTTCATGAAGGCCGCAGAGTGTCGATGAGGCCTGAAAGTGTCGATGAAGGACTGAGGGTGTCCACGGTCTGACATCAACAACGCGCTGACCTCCCAGCCTGAGAAGAAACCGCAAGATTCCAACGATCTGTTTCAGGCGCTTCGAGGCCCTGGCGCTGATGTCAGCGCTGTGGACTGCAATGGCTGCGCGAGTGGGTCCCGCCAGGTTCTTGGCGGCACATCAGGTTCTCTACGCCAGAACCCACCGGTCCCTGCGTCCTTCCGGCGCTCGCGCAGGGGACCCAAAGTCATGGTTCGACGATGATCTGAGCCGGGTCTTCTTCAGAGCGGTCCACTGCACGAGGTGAGTGTACTGGTTGGGGGTTGTGCGTGCTGCACGAACCCCGGACCTGTGGGTACACCCGACCTCCGCCGCGGATCCCGACCCTCGTGCAGTTCGGGTGGTGTCAGGTCTGATGGTCGGGCTGGGGCCTGATCGAGCCTGCCTCGCCCCGGTGAGGGTTGGGAGCCAGGCGTGGGCCGGTCGGCGCTACCGGTCGGCGGTTTCTGATCTGATCGTCCTGCGCGGCCTCAGTCGTCCAGGTGGGAGACGAGCTCGGCGGCCAGGCCCGTGGTGGGTGGCGGGCGTCAGGGGCCAGCAGCCGCGCCTCGACGTCGTCGGGCATGCCGAGCCGGAGATGAACTCGCGCATGCCCTCGGGCGTGACCTCTGCTTGCCGCGGGTGAGCTCCTTGAGGCGCTCTCGTAGGGGTCGGCCATGCCGGTCGCCCCCGGCGACGGCGGCCGCCCGCATCGCCTGCTGGACGGGCTCGCCGAGCACCTCCAGGTCGCCTCGAGGTCCTCCTCAGGCGGGGCGCGATCGACGTCGAGCGGCGGCCCGGCGGATGTTGTCCACCGCCAGCAGCGAGTGCCCCAGGGCCACCCACGTTTCGCTGCGGTGGTGGGTCGGTGAGGTCGCGCTGGAGGCGGGGAGGTGACGAGTGGCGGCCAGCGTGTCCAGCAGCGAGCAGGAGATCTCCAGGTTGGCCTCGCCGTTCTCGAAGCGGATCAGGTTGACCTGCTGCCGCGGCATGGTCGATGAGCCGGTGGAGCCCTGCGCGCTCAGGCGCCTGGTGGAAAGTGCTTCAGCGAGATGTAGGTCCACGATCCGTGGCCGGGTTGTGGGCGATCCGGTTGAAGCGGGCGACGTCGGGTAGAGCTCGGCCTGCCAGTCGTGGGACTCGATCTGGGTGGTCAGCGGGTTCCAGGTCAGGCCAGGTGCTCGACGAAGCCGCGCCCCACGGCCTGCCAGTCGGCGCCAGGCACGGAGGCGACGTGCGCGCCGAAGGTGCCGGTGGCGCCATTGATCTTGCCCAGGTACTCGGTGGCCTCGACGCGGCGCACCTGGCGGCGCAGCCGGTGGGCCGGACCGCCAACTCCTTGCCGAGCGTCGTAGGGGTGGCCGGCTGGCCGTGCGTGCGCGCCAGCATGGCGGCGCTCGCGTACTCGTGGGCCATGGCGGCCAGGGTCCTCGACCAGCCCGCGGGCGGCCGGCAGCCACACCTGCTCGACGGCGCCCCGGATCGTCAGGGCGTAGGAGGGTTGATGTTCTCGCTGGTGCAGAAGATGTGGACGATCTCGCCGACCGTGGGCGGCACGGTGGGGCCGCCGTCGGCGTCGACGACGCCGGGGGCCCTGGGCGGCCGCGGCCAGGCGCCGCTCGGAGTACTCGACGAGCCTTGACGTCGTGGCGGGATCTCGGCCTCGATGACACCGAGCTCGGCGATCCTCTCAGCCCGAAGTCCTCGACGACGCCGCGTAGGTGGGCCTTCTCGGTCACTCAGGCGGGGGCGCCGGGCGGGCGGGGACGCCGCCGTCGGTGGTGGATGAGCCACTCGACCTCGACCTGCAGGCGGGCCGGGTTGAGCGCGGCCTCGGAGGTGGTTGACCAGCGGGGCGGCGACGGTGCGGTAGCGGCCGTCCAGGGGGGCCCAGAGATGGCGGGGAAACTGCGGAGAGATCGACCATGCCGCTCATTGTGGCAGGTTGGCACTGATCTCTGCGGTGGGGCCTCCTGGGTCGAGACGAGGACGGGCTGGGCCTCGAGGGCGGCGTCGGCGGTGGGCGGTCACGACGATGGCAGCAGGATGCCGGCCGACGGTAGGTTGATGGCGGCGGCGGGCTCATGGCTGTAGAGGCCGTGGCCGAGCAGGGCCGCCAGCCCCAGGCCGATGACGGCCAGCGCGAGGATCGAGGGCGGGATCCGCTGGGACGGTTCGGCGCGCTGAACGTGCTGGGCCTGGAAGAGATGAGACTGACCGTCAGCAGGCTCCAGAGGCGTCAGGAGGGAGGTTTCCCAGCCGAACAGGGCCGCCGCCGACCGTCGGGGCCAGGACGGTCGTGGCAAGCGTGAAGACGACTGGAGGAGGAGTCGCATGGTAGATGACCTTCTGGGGCGGACGCTGGGTGGGGAATGGTGTGACCGGGTAAAATCTCTGCGGATCCTTGTGTCGTTTTTCAACAAGTGGTCCCGTCGTCGTTGACGAGAGGCACTCCCGATCGCCGCCAGCCTATACGGCGCACTGACCCCGGACCCGGCAAGTAAGTTCCGACCGAGGAGAATGTGATGCCTCTGCTGATGCCGTATGGAGTGCTGTGTCGTCCAGAGCGCATGAGCCCGTGGAGGGGCGCAGATGTCGCCGAGACCGACGACGACGCCGTCGGCTTCACCAGGCGCTCGACTTCGACATCGGCCCTGCGCCGTCGGACCCGCGCTGGCCAGGGCGCCGCTACCGATGCGTGCGACGGTCCTGATTCCGAACGATGCGTGCCGAGGACTGCGTTTCGCGCCGAGACGTCTTCTCCTCAAACGACGCGGCTCCGCCCCCAGTCATATGGAGGACAGCGCAGTCCTCCGCGCGAAAGTACGTTCTCGATCGACGTCGTCGAGAGGCCTGGCGACCGGCGCCGGCGGGCGACAGGTCCCTATCGGGCTGAAGTCTTATGTGCGGTGACCTCGCGGGTCTGCCGGTCCCTCAGACTGCGCACCGGACGTAGCCCAGCAGGCCCAGCGCGGGCAGGGGCGAGGAGCACGTCGACGTCGGACCGGTACAGGCCGCGCGCGACAATGAGCCGGAGAGGATGACTCGACGGCCCCAGCAGCCGGACGCCCGACGGCGGGGCTGCGCTCGCCCGGACCCGAGTTCTGGGCTTGCAGCAGGGATGAGGCCGAGCAGGGAACGCACAGCGATGACGTGGGGCTGTTGAGCTGCCACGCCGAGCAGCAGGGCTCCCGATCAGAGTTGGACCAGGACGGTCAGGGCGAGGACAAGAATGGCGGGCTTGATGGTCGCATGTCGAGCACCTCGGCGAACGGGTTGCGGTAGCGAACGTCCCAGTCTAAGCCAGGTGCCCTGGTCGAAGGCCGGCCGGCGGTGGTGAGTCGACGCCAGTTGGTGTGCCGGAGCCGGGCTCGGAGCCTGGGCCTGGGCGGGCGGGCCTGGGCCTCAGTCCTCGAGGGGTGGTGCCCATGGCGCGGCCGCGCGGGTCCAGTCAGCCCTGGTGCTGGATGCTGCGCCGGCTCAGGCCAGAGGCGATCAGGTGGCGCGCACCTGCCTTGGTGGCGCCTGGTCTCCAAGGCGATGAGAGCCCAATCAGTGCCAGGTCCCCGGTGTCCGCCCACAGGGGTGCGGTCGACGGTGGCCAGCAGCTTCTCCTCGAAACCTCAGGATTCACCCGGATGAGCCGGTGGTCGCGCGCGGCCAGGGGCAGGTAGCTGGTCTCAGGCGCCAACATGACGACGGTGGCCAGGCTGCTCGAGTGGGGCGGCGGCGACGGCGTCGGCCAGCGCAGGCGCGGAGGCGGTCGCCCACCAGCAGCATCTTGTCGCCGGGGCGGGCAGGCGATAGCTGGTGCCACCATGACCTGGACGGAGACCGTGGCTCCCGGCCGACGTGCTTCGACCAGCGCGACGCCGGGCCGGCGGGCTCTGGTGCAGGACCAGGATGATGGCGGTCGCCTGCTCGCGATTGATGCGGTGATGGTGTAGGCGCGCTGGTGCTGGCGGCGCCCGCCCCTGGATCACATGCGCACGCAGGCGGTGGGCGGCAACATGGCGGCGCGCTGCCCAGCGAGACTCGGACGGTGAACAGTCAGCTCCGTGTACGGGGCGTCAGCTCGCGCACCGGTCACCGTGAGCATTGGCCCGGCGCCCGCAACGCCTTGAGCACTGTGCCTGAATCCTCCCACCGTGCCATCTGCGTGTCCGCCTCCGGTCGTCTAGATCTCGCGCTTGGGCGAACCATAGCCGGAATGATTGAAGACGCTTAGGACCTGCTGCTGAGGACACAGGAGAAAATGCCGCAGAAATTCCGGCGGTGGGCGGGTGCTGGAGACGGGGTAATGCCAGGCGGGCCGGGCAGCCGGGTGTGGCCAGGTCAGGGCGCCGTCGTCGAGCTGCCGGCGCCGACCCAGGGCCTACCCCGCCCCTCAGGCCATCGGGTCCCCAGCTGAGCCGGCATGACGGGCTCCGGTCTCCAGGGCGGCGCGGACCTCCTCGAGCAGGCGGCTCGCACGCACCACGACCTCGAAGACGTACTCGTCGAGACCAGGAGTCGCTCATCGTGTGAGGCCTTGTCCCCAGAACTTGTCGCCCCAGGAGTTCTCCACCCGCCGGCGCCGGGGGCGCCGTCGACCAGGTCGACGCCGGTCAGGCACATGGCGTGCGTGAGCGCAGACTCGCGCGCCACCAGCCGCTCGGCCTTCGTCATTGACAGGTCTACCCGTACAGGCCCTCGTAGTCGTGCAGGGCGGCGTCCCAGATCCGGCCTTCTTGTCCCGCTGCTTGGCGACGTCGCAGGCGAACCACCGGCTCGCCGTCCTGGATCGCGGCGATCGCGGCGGCCTTGAGCACCTCCAGCTCGGCGGTGACGTGATCCTGGACCGGTTCGCCCACCATGACGTCGCTGCGGCCCATGCCGTAGCGCGTGACCGCGATCTCGGGCGCGGGTCGTGGGCCACGACCACGAACTCCTCCACCCCGGTGACGTAGCGCTGCGCGAACTGTCGCGGCGTGAGCGTCCGACGGTGATTCCTTGTTCTTATCGCGGTACTGCTTACACGAACTCCTCGAGGCGGGTGCCCAGGTGGATGCACGCATCCGGTGAACCTGCTCCAGGGCCGTGAGCACGCAGCGGCTCAGGGTCGACGCCAGTCGGACACCGCGGCCCCGCAGGCGCAGGGCCGTGCGCCGCAGCAGCGTGGCCAGGTGCTCGTTCATCGCCTCGGGTTACCGGCCGAGACGGTGTCCGGCATGGCGTGAGGCCGGCACGATCCCGTACTGGCCACCCAGGCGCGCGAACTCCGGCCACCAGCCGCCGTCGAGATGGGGGTACGGGGAGTCGACGACCTCGCGGTCATCCAGCGGGCGGTCCGCCTCGGCGATGACGCGGGTGAGAGGCATTGGCCTCTCCAGCTTGTCGTGAAGAAGGGGAAAGGCCTGGCTCAGCTCAGGAGTCGAGCTCGAGGCCCTTGAGCATGGAGCGCGCAGCGCGTTGAGGCCGGCGAAGGCCCAGCAGCGCCCTGACTGCTTCTGGTCGGTGATCGAGGGCGTCGGGACGAGGTCGGACACGGAGGTGTCGATGGAGGTCACCGCGGTCCGGTCCAGGGAGACCTGCTCCACATCCGTGGTGGCGGCGTTGCCAGCCAGGCGGGCGGCGGGGTCGGCGAGGAAGGCGGCATTTCGCTGGGCGACCCAGGAGGTGTCGATTGTCATGGCTCAGAGGATGAGATCGGGCGGGCGCTCGCGTCCCCGCTGGGCCGCCGGGCGCCGTTGCCGAACCGCCTGCCGGGTGACCCGGCGTCGGTGAGGATCCAGCTATGACATGCAGCCCCGCCAGCAGCACTCCGGTCCGCAGTCCGACGCCGCTCACTCCGCCTCCCGCTGGAGGAGCGCTACGCCTCGGTCGAGCAGCTCTGGTCGGGTCGCCCCAACGACTGGCTGCCGGGCTCGCCGCCGACTGGAGCCCAGGGACCGCCCTGGAGATCCGGCTGCAGGGAGGCGCCGACGCGTCCTGTGGCTGGCCCAGCATGGCTGGCAGGTGATCGGGCTGGATCCGTCACGCACCGCCATCGGGCGCCTGACCGAGCAGGCCGAGCGGCTCGGGTCGCCTCGCGCGTGACCGGCCGCGTGCCGACGCCGGAGACGGCCTGCCGGCCGGACCTTCGACCTGGTGACGAGCTTCACGTCCACGGCGGACTGAGCCGGGCTCCCTGGACCTCGTGGCCCTCCTGTCCGACGCCGCCGCCGCCGCGTGTCGCCCCCGGCGAGTACCTGCTCACCGCGGTGCACTGCCGTCAACCCGCCCTGGCACACCCACCACGCCCGGACCTACAGCCGCCGAGCTCCTCGAGGGGCCTGGCCGAGGCGAGCGGCCGGCTCGGGAGGTCGTCGTCGGCGAGGCGGGACCGGCGGGCCACGGGGCCGACGGCCAGGAGGGGCACCGGGCCGACGCCGTCGTGTCGCCTGCGCAGGGCCGCCAGCCGCGGTTTGATGGACAAGCCGTGGGAACGGCCCTGAAGAAGTGCCGGAATATTCTGGGTAATCGCCGGAATGTGGTGCACACTACGTAGAAATGGCGGAATGACGCCTGTTCTCAGCGTGTTCATAGGGGAACTCAGGGGCTCTGCTCAGGATCGGTGGGTTACCATAGTTACCGCCGCCGGACGGAACCGGTCACGAGGGTTGGGGAGCCCGATGACTGGCTGGGTCTCCGAGTCTGGAACAGGGTCTTAGGGAGCGGACCGGACGTTCTGGTGAAGGAGGTCCTGCCTCCCGGCCTTATGGGAAGCCGGGTAGCAGGAGGACCTCGCGAGGCTTGGGCCCGCGGTCCGGGAAACCGGACCGCGGGCCGAGTCACTGATGATGAGGAGGTGGGCCCGAGGCTCGGCCACCGTCAGCTCGTCGAGCCTTTCTCCGCCTTCCGGCGCGCGATCCACCAGTTCTCGAGCATGAGCCTGCCCCAGGGGGTGATGTCGTAGAGAGCCACCGGTCATCGGGACCGTCCATGGTCCAGAGCCCTGTCTGCTCGGATGAGGTCGGTGCCAGTCGGGTCACCGTCGCGGGGGTCAGACTCGTACGTGAACAGTTTCCAGGAACAGGTCGATCCATATTTCGGGGAGGCCAGCCAGGCAGAATCGCGCGAGTCCGTTCGAGCGGCGGCCTCGGTATCGAGGTTCTCCATGTCTCGCGCAGTGTTGTGGGCCTCGATGCCGCTGGTCTCGCACTCCATGCCCATGAAGAGGAGTTCCTCTGTCGCGGGATCCATGTACTGGTCTCCTTCTCTGGGGGACGTGGCGGCTGGGCGTCGGTGCTGATCCTCTCATCTGGTTACTGGTCGCGTGGCCGTGCAGTTCACGGGGCCACAGGCGCCGGAGGTGCAGGGCTGATCCACAGGCTGCAAGCCCGCGCTGCGGCCACCTTCCGGGCCTCTCTACCGTCGAGTCATGTCTTTCTCACTGTCACGCTCAGGGCGGACTACGACGCCGCCGTTACACAATTCCCACATCGGTCCCCGCCAGCTGGGTGGGGGCGGACTCCACCGCCTGCCAGACGGCGCTCACGAATGCCTCCGGGCTCCTGACCGCGTTGGCGACGCGCTATGACACGGCCGCCTCCAAGGTCGGTGTCATCGAGTCACGCAACTCACCGGATGGAACGAGCTGATCATGAGTCCAGTTGCCATGGACGGAGACGGTCCGTACCTCGCCTGGAAGCAGAACCCCCACGCGACGGATCCGCCTTTATTCCAGCCAGCCGCCCCCAGAGCCCAAGGCTCTCTCCGCCTCCAGCCGCCCCGGAGGATAGCGGCCACAGCTGGACCATATGGCGTGGGGCCCTGCGGTGGTGGTGTCGGGCGGAACCGTCTCCGTGAACACGGTGATCTCGACTCCCTGGCCAGCAGCCTCAACTCGGCGAGCAGGCTCCTTGGATGACGCGCGAGACCCTCATTGCCAATGTGGTCACTGAGTGAATGAGGCGCCGCCTCACCGAGTATCACCAGCATCCCTTACCCGATCTGGCGGGCCTCGATCTGGAAAGTCCAACGCTCTTCAGGCCCTGGATGCGTTGACCACCGGGCCAGGGGTCGCTTGAGGCTGTCGCCGGTACGCTGCGCGGCATTGCCTCCGGCGTCACCGCCTGCTCCCAGGCCCACACCTGGCCGACGGGAAGGCAGCTCCCGTCAATGGTCTTGTGGGACCCGTGGACGTGCAGGGCCTTCGACGCCGGTCTCCTCCAGCTGGCGCTGGGATCCTCCGCCGTTGCTCAGTTCCCCACGATCTCAGCGCTGCTGGCATCAGTCAACGATGGGGGCTGGGTGCTCTACAAGCTGGTGGAGGACGGCGAGACGAGGCAGGCCGCCGTCGAGGTCCTCCAGCTCCTGCTCAATGACCCGACCACTGAGCAGTGGGTCAAGGAGGACCTCGTCAGGATCGTCCTGCTGACGCGCTGGCTGAAGAACGCCAAGACCGGGCGGAGAGCCGCCACGGTCAGGCATACCTCCAGCAGGTCTCCCAGCGTCTCGACCCTGGGCGAAGCAGCGCCTGCCCGGGCAGAGTCGCCGTCGGGACGCAGACCGTCGACACCAAAGGCCTCACGCCCATGCAACGCGTCGCCATGGTCCTGGGCGCGAACGCGCCGCCGCGATAGGGGCGGGGTCTACGACACCCAGAGTGGCGTCACGGTCACCCCGTCGGCGGCAACGGATCCACCGTGCTGCCGCCCGCAGCCAGGACCCCTTCGGGCTCGCCAGCGCCGATGAATCCGGTATGACCGGCAAGGGGCAAGGAGGCCAAGTCCCGCAGAGCATCTCCGAGACCATCACCCACTGTCAGGAGGTGCAGTCCTCGAAGAACTCCCTGGGGCAGGGCTACGAGGAGGCCAGGGTCATCTCCATCCAGCAGGTCAGAGCACGCCGACGGCCGGTCTCCTGGGTCGTCTACGTCCCCAGCACCACGGACTGGACCTCCGGCGACGGCGAGGCCGCAGGACCTGCTCACCAACCTTGAGGCCGTGGGTGGCACGCCCACGGCCATGGAGGCGGCGTCGTCACCGCCATGCGTCAGGCCGGCATCCAACCGGGGAGGAGGTCGCCCTCTACGGCCACTCCCAGGGCGGGATCACGGTCTCCAACATCGCCGCCGACCCCGCGATCAGGGGCGTTACAACATCACCACGGTCCTCACCGCCGGCTCGCCCACCGCGGGGACTGACATCCCCGACGACGTCCACGCCCTGCACCTGGAGAACACCGGCGACGCCGTCCCGGGCTCGAGCGCCGCGCCCACCCACCGGCCCCACCGGCAGGGTCGCCATGCTCGATACCCACCAGACGAGCACGAACGGCTGCGCACGCCTCCTCCGCCTCGCCCAGGCGCTGAGGGGTTGGAGGACAAGGCGCCCGAGCTGGCCGACTGGAACAAGTCCTTCTCGCGGGCCTCGGGCGCGGGCAGGCAGGGGACGAGCACCACCGAGTACACCTTCGCGGTCCAGCGCAACACCGACCCCAACGGGATCTGCAAGGGCGGCGCCACCAGCGGCGAACAGGTGCCTCGGCGCAACCCTCCTACCCGCGGCCCTCCGGGCCCGCGGTCGACGGGCGAGCACTGAGGTGTGTGAGGTCATGACGGTGGTGACGTGTGCTGGGAGGCGGGTGCCGGTCTGCTCCGCGAAGCACTGGGAGCCGCCGGGTGACGCTGGGCGACGCCGGCCGGCATCAGCTGAGCCGTCGGCGCACCTCCGGCGTCGTCGGCCTCCAGTCCTCGCTGCGCACGAGCATCGCGGCGATGATCGAGGAGATCACCGAGATGATGATCGAGCCGGCCACCGCCGAGGCCGAAGAGGCGACCTCCAGTCCCAGCGGCACCGAGCCGCGGCGCCAGTGCCGCAATGTGGTCGGTAGAGCCAGCCCGTCGGCGAGAGCATCGCGCCGTTGACCACCAGGGCGGACAGCCCGAAGGTGATGATGTAGAGCGGAAAGGTCAGGAACTCGCCACCGGCTGATGAGCGAGTTCACCAGCGCCAGCACCAAGCCCAGGACCAGCAGGTTCAGCCACATGTGGGAGGCGCCCACGCCCTCGGGCACGCTCAGCCCGGACAGTAAGCGCGTGGCCAGCCACAGGCCGGCCGCGTTTCCAACAGTTCGTGCCACGATCTCCATGGGCCCATTGTGCCTGGGCAACCTGTGCCGGTGCCAAGATGAGGGGCATGAATCCTGCAGCGACCCCGGTGCCGGCGGACCCAGGCCCGCATCCCCGCCGCGGGACTCGCAGGACGGCCCTCTACGACGGTGCGCATCCGCCCCGACATCGCCGCCCTTCCCGCCTACGTGCCCGGGGGCCCGCCCGACGCCGCCGCAGCTCAGATCATCAGCTCTCCTCCAACGAGCTGCCCTACCCGCCGCAGGACGCGGTCGTCGAGGCCATCACCCGCGCCGCCACAGGGGTCAACCGCTACCCGGAGATGACTGGGGAGAGCCTCAGCAGGCCCTCGCCCGCCGCTGGGGTGTGGAGGCCGATCAGGTCGTCGTCGGCAGCAGCTCGGTCGCCCTCATCCAGCACCTGCTCGACGCCGTCTGCGAGCCCGGCGATGAGGTCGTCATCCCTGGCGATCCTTCGAGGGCCTACCCGATCTGCGTGGCGGTCGCCGGTGCCCGGGCCGTGCGCGTCCGCTGACCCCCGACGCCCGCCGACGTGTCCGCCATGCTGGCGGCCATCACCCCGCACCCGCGTGGTCGTGGCTTGCACGCCCAGCAACCCCACCAGGACGATCCTGACTGCCGAGGGCTGGCCGAGCTCGTGACCGAGGTGCCGCGCGATGTCGTCGTCCTCATCGATGAGGCCTACCTCGACTTCGTCACCGACCCGCGGGCCGGCGACGCCCTCACCCTCCTGGCCGGAGCCCCCAACCTCGTGGTCTCACGGACCTTCTCCAGGCCCACGCCCTGGCCGGGATGCGCGTGGGCTACCTCATCTGCGAGCCGGGCTGGCCGCCGCCATCCGCTCGGTGGCCACACCTTCGGGGTCAGCCTGCCCGCGCAGGCCGCCGCCACCGCGGCCCTGGGTCAGGGCAGAGCTGGCCCGCACCGCCAGGGCGCTCGGCCGCCGTCGCCGCCGAGGCGGGACCGGGTCGTGGAGGCCCTGCGCACCCAGGGCTGGCAGGGTGCCCGAGGCTCAGGGCAACTTCTTCTGGCTGGGCGTGGGCGAGCAGACGATGGCGCTGGCCGATCACTTCCGCGGTGCCGGCATTCTCGTGCGGCCTTCGCCGGTGAGGGCGTGCGGGTCTCGGTAGGGGACGACGTCGGACAACGAGAGGGTCCTGGCCGCCGCGGCCGCCTGGCGCGCCGAGCACTGAGGCCCGCCGGGCAGGGTGCCGCCGGACAGGGCGGGGCGGGTTACAGCGTCGTCGCAGGCCTGGTCACACTGAGATCGTCTGGGAAGGCCACGCACTGAGAGACCTCGACGATGCCCATCGTCCCCGGGCGCAGCGGGCGGTGGCGCGCGCGCACCAGCTGCCACTGCCACAGCGGCATGACCGGCGACCGCACCGTCAGCACCACCCACAGGACGGCGTGCCCCCGGCAGCATCCCCGACGACGCCAGCCACCACGTCGTCGCCGCCACCACGCGTGCGCCGCCACCCGTGCCGGCCAGCAGCGATGTAGTTGAAGCGCTCGCGGATCATCGACTTGATGTGGGGACCGTCCCGCCGAAGTAGGCGGCCGTCAGCGCCGTGACCAGCCACATCCAGGACCAGCCCGTCAGAACGCCGCCGGGAGAGGTCCCGCGGCAGAGCTCAGTGTCCCCAGGCCCAGGAAGCCGCCGTCGCCGCGCACCGCCAGGCTGTAGGTGACGGCGGCCATGAAGGCGGCCGTCGTTGTCGATAGCCCCGAGGCAGTGAGCGCTCGTGGCGCGCCACACCTGGTGCAGCGCGATGGCGAACAGTGGCGCCAGGGGCACCGCCCACTGGATGAGTAGGGGCGCCACCATCAGGGTGATGAGGGCCAGGGATGCCGTCCAGCCGGTGTAAACCAGGAGCGGCGCATGATGAGGGCACGCTTGCGGGCCGAGCAGGGTGCGCAGCCACGCGACCAGGACCAGTAGGTGAGGTAGCCGCCCCACCAGGCGGGGAGGAACAGGAGGTTCACCCAGCTGAAGCCACCTACGATCCAGCCGACGATCGGTGGTAGCACCAGCATCGACCAGGGCCCCGTGCTGGTTGGGCACCCAGGCCTTGCGACCGGGCTGGCGGCGAATCTGCTCCTGGGTGGGGGGCTTGGGGCGCTCGGTCTGCCAGGGGCTTGCCGGTGGCCAGCATGATGTCGTCCTGCGGGCCGGGGCAGGGACTGCTGAGAGGGGCGCGGCGCGGCGCGGTGCTGCCGGAGGGTGCCGTGGTGGCTCCCGGCGGAGTCAGGGCCTGGTCGGCCGACGCGGCCTCCGGGCTCGCCGGGGGAGTCGGTGGGCGCGGAGGATGCGGAAGGCGCGGGGAGTCCGCCGATCCGTCGGCCGGCGTCGGGCGCGGGGATCGGTGTGCGCGGAGGGGTGCTCGACGTGGTGCTTGGACGGCCTCGACAGGGCGGGACTGGCTCACGCCCTCACCCTAATCGCTTGCCCCCAGTGCTGGCTGGGGACCTGATGCGCGTGCGGGACATTTTTCTTCCGGACGGGGGCATCCTGCGCGCCCGGGGACAGGGATTGCTGTCCCCGACGGCGTGGAATGCCCCGCCAGCAGCGTGCCGGCCGCGTGGAATGTCCCCCGTGGGTGGTGCGCTCGTGGGGTGGTCAGGCCAGGGTGAGTCGCATCTGGTGCCAGGGCACGCCGCCGTGGTGGGAGGCGGACAGGCCCTCGTCGACGAAACCCAGGCGCGCGTGAAGGGGCACAAGGGTCGTCAAGGCAGGGTGAGCGCAGGCCCTGGCGGCCGTGGACGCGCGTCGTCTCGATGACGGTGCGCAGCAATCGGGTGGCCAGCCCCTGCCCCTGGGCGGCGGGAGCCGTGGCGACGCCGAGATCATCTGCCATGGCCCGTCGGGGTCGTGCATCGTGGGGACTCGTACATCTCGTCGGTGAGATCGCGCTCGTGGGTGCACAGCCCGTTGACCAGCGCCAGCATGCCGCCCTCGTCCTCGATGAGCCAGAAGTGGTCGGCGTAGGTAGCCATCCGCTCGGCGATCGTCGTCGGGCTGGCGGCCTGCTCGGGTGGGAAGCAGATGGCCTCCAGGGCAGCCGCCATGGCAGCGTCCTGCGCCTGCTCTGCTGGTGCCGTCCGGGCCGTGCGGATGTGGAGGACAGAGAGTCGGATGTACCCATAGCCATATTTTTCGCAGTCGGTGGGCATGCGTCGAGCATTCACCAGTGTCCCCGCGCGTCCCGCCGTCAAGGTCGGAGACGTCTTGCGCGTGTGGGGACATTTTCTTCTGGATGGGGACGTCCTGCGCGCCCGGGACGGGATTCCTGTCCCCGACGGCGTCGAATGCCCCCGCCCGGAAGGACACGCGCCCGGCTGCGTGGAATGTCCCCGTGGGCAGAGTGGTGGGAGGCAGGGGGCGAGCCAGGGCGGCGGGAGGCAGACGGGCGCCGGGCCGGGCACTTCTCGCGTAGTTCGACAGAAATTCTGTCGAGGCCTCGAAAATACCCGGCTCGGTGGGAAGGTCGGCGCGAGACAGGAAGGCGCCTGCGCCGTCAGCCGCCCAGGGCCGCGGCGACCACCTTCTTGGCCTCCTCCTGCACCTGGGCCAGGTGCTCGGCACCCTTGAAGGACTCGGCGTAGATCTTGTGGGACGTCCTCCGTGCCGAGGGCGTGCGGCGAACCAGGCGTCCTCGGTGGTGACCTAGGGAGCCCGCCGATGGGGGCCCCCGTTGCCGGGTGCGTCGACCAGCCGGGCGGTGATCTCCTCGCCGGCCAGCTCGGTGGCGGTCACGTCCTCGGCGGCCAGAGCGGCGAGCTGGCCTTCTCCTCCCCGAGGCGGCGGCGTCGATGCGCGCGTGGGCGCTGGCGCCGAAGCGCTCCACCTGCTCCTCATGCAGCTGTGAGGGGGACTTGCCGGTGACGGCGATGATCTCGCTGGCCAGGAGGGCCAGGATGATGCCGTCCTTGTCCGTGGTCCACACGGTGCCGTCCTTGCGCAGGAAGGACGCCCCCGCGCTCTCCTCGCCGCCGAGCCGATCGAACCGTCAGGCAGCCCGGGCACGAAGTGCTCAAGCCCTGAGGCACCTCGATGAGAGTGCGCCCGATCGCGGCCGCCACCCGGTCGATGAGGCTGGAGGACCAGCGTCTTCCCGACAGCGGCGTCGGCGGGCCAGCCGGGACGGTGGGTGAAGAAGGTACTCGATGGCCACGGCAGGAGTGGTTGGGGTTCATCAGCCCGCCGTCGGGGTGACGATGCCGTGGCGGTCGGGTCGGCGTCGTTCCCGGTGGCGACGTCGTAGGGGGTCTTGCCCTCGGCGTCGGGCGTCATCGTCGAGCGCAGCGAAGCCATGAGCGTTGGGGAGGCAGTCCATGCGGATCTTGCCGTCCCAGTCCAGGGGTCATCGAAGTGCCAGGGCCGGGTCCACCTCGGGGTTGACCACCGTGAGCTCCAGGCCGTAGCGCTCACCGATCGCGCCCCAGTAGTCCACCGAGGCGCCGCCCGGCGAGGTCGGCCCCGATGCGCACGCCGGCCTTGCGGATCGCCTCGAGGTCGATGACGCTCTCCAAGTCGGTGACGTAGGGTCTCCAGGTAGTCGTGCTTGATGATGTGAGGGGCCGTCGAGGGCCTCAGCGACCGGGACCCGCAGGACGTCACTGCCACCCGGAGGCGAGCAGCTCGTTGGCGCGGTTGGCGATCCACGTCGTGGCCTCCAGAGCCGGCCGGGCCGCCGGTGGGCAGGTTGTACCGAAGCCGCCGTCGCGCGGCGGGGTTGTGGGAGGGTCACCACAATGCCGTCGGCCAGGCCGGGGCCGCTCGTGCGCACCCCCGCCTCGGTTCCGGCGCCGTTGGCCAGGAGGATGGAGTGCGAGACGGCTGGGGTGGGCGTGTAGGCGCCTCGGGCGTCGACGGCGGTGGTCACCCCGGCCCCGGCGAGCACCTCGACGGCGGTGCGCCAGGCGAGGCTCGGACAGGGGCGTGCGTGTCGCGGCCCAGGTAGAGGTGCCGTCGGTGCCCTGGGGCGGCGGTACTCCACGATGGCGGCGGTCGTGGCCACGATGTGGGCCTCATTGAAGGCCGTGTCAGAGAGGAGCCGCGGTGCCCGGAGGTACCGAAGACGACCTTCTGAGCCGGGACGGCGGGGTCGGGGACGAGGTCGTAGTAGGCGGAGACGACCTCGTCGACGTCGATGAGGTCTTCGGGCTGTGCTGGCTGTCCTGCGCGTGCGTGCATGGGCACAGTGTGTCACGTGCCACTGGCCGGATCAGCCCGTTTCGCTGTGCGAAACACTGGCCGTTCCGAGGCCGGGACGCGGTGATCGGCGGGGCTCCATGCCCGACGACGACGGCGTTGTGGGAGGGCTCGCCGCGAGGACCGTCGTGGAAGTGCCGTAGGTCCCGGGCGGTGGGGCGGGCGCGGCCAGTCAGGGACATGCCCGCTGCCCGTGCCGCCGGCCGGCGGGCAGCTTCACGGCAGTCCTTTGATGGGAGCGAAGCGGGTGCGCCGACCCGGATGCGGTCGACCACCCCGAGTCTAGGAAGCGGGCGAAGCGAGGGGCATGGGTAGTCTGGCCCGGGCGTCGGCGCCACTGCGCTGCCACCCGGGCCGCCGCTCCGCCCACCGGGGACGCGGCCGAACCCCAGCGTCCAGCAGGGAACGAGGAACCATGACCGTCAGCCGTATCGCCACGACCAACGCCCCGCCGCCGTCGGCCCCTACTCCCAGGGCGTCTCCACCGGTCAGGGAGGCCGGCTCGCTCGTCTTCGTCTCCGGGCAGGTGCCGCTCGACCCGGCCACCGGCGCGCTCGTCGAGGGCGACATCCAGGCCCAGGCCGAGCAGGGTCCTCAAGAACGTGGGCGCCATCCCTGGCCGAGGCCGGGCTCGGGTACGACGACGTCGTCAAGACCACGGTCCTGCTCGCCGACATCGCCGACTTCGCCGCCGTCAACGGGTCTACGCCCGCTACTTCACCGGCGAGACCCTCCCGGCCCGGGCCGCCTTCGGGGTGGCCGCCCTGCCGCTGGGGGCCGGCGTCGAGATCGAGGCCATCGCCGCCCGGTCCTGAGCCGGTCCGATCGAGAGCCGTCCCCGAGGCCACGCCGGCATGTGCCAAGCCGGTGCTGGTCCTGAAGTGCGAACCGGGGCGGCTGCATCCGATGGGGCGCCGCCCCACCGGTACAGGGTGTCTGACCCTGCCGGAGGGCGACCCGTTCACTAGGCTCTTTCCCGGTTCCACGTCCACGGGGTGTCCTCTCGTCGAGGGCGCCCGTGTTGCTCTCCCCATGGCAGACGGCGTGACCGCGGGTAAGGATGAGGCACGGCTGGCGGCCGCAGAGTCACCAGCCGGCCAGGACTCCACGTCGAGGTTTTCATGAGAGGAAGACGATGCCGCCCACCTTCCCCTCATCATCCGCCTCGGAGGGATCCGCTCGCTGCTGTCCTTCTGCGCCATCATGACGGTGGGCCTGGCGGCCGCACTCTCACCGGTCGCCGTCGCGGTCTGGGCGCCCTCGCTCGCCGCCCTCACCTCCTGCCGGCCCTGCTGGGCGCCGGCGGCGTCGGCTACTACCTGTGGCGCGGTCTGTCCGCACGGCGCATGTTCGAGCAGGCGCTGCGGCACTACGCGCAGGTCACCTACGACTACGAGGCCACCAGGCTCCATGCCCGTCTCATCCCTGAAGGCGAGACCCGCAGCGCCCACGTCATGGCCCACTACCGCTGGTTCCGCGACGAGTACGAGAGCCTGACCCGCTCCTGGCGGGACCTCAGCAGCCCCCAGGGGCACGCAGTGGTTCGAACCGGGGAGTGATCCAGCGGGTCCGTGAGATCAAGCGGCGCTCAGCCGCGCTGGAGTCGACTGACGACATCATCGCCAGCAACGCCGCGTTCCTGAGCCTGTCCTCCAACTGGGAGAGGCTCTGGCACGAGGAGCAGCAGCCGATTCTTCATGAGCTCGACCTGCTCCTGAGCCAGTGCCAGTGGATTGACTCCCGCGCGTTCACTCCCCACGGCACGGTGGAGGTGCGCGAGCTGGTGCGGGCCCACCACCAGCGCCTCAGCGAGATGACCGCGGAACTGTCGGCCGGCTTGCTGCAGCCCTCGGCGGCGCTTGACGAGCTTGCCTGGATGGCGGCCGATGCTCGCCGGGCGGCGCGCAGCCTGTCGCTCAGGGCGGCCGGTGCGGAGCCTTCCCTCAGTTCCCTCGCCTCTCTCGACGTCGAAGCCTCCACCCGCCCGGGTACCCACGCCCTGCTCGATGTCGTCGGCCCCGGAAGGAACGCCGGCTACTGGAACCCGGTCAGCCCTGGTGCCGAGGGGAGAGCCATCGTGCCTGTCGGCTACGCCGGCCCGCGACGGCTCCTGAATGCCGGTACCGGATATCTCGGGGACGGGACCTTCCCGGGATGCTGACGTCGGCACACCTCACACGCCACGCTCACGTCAGAGGAAGGAAGTGCTGATGAGGCACATGAAACAGTCCGGCATCGTCGGGCTCGGTGGAATCTGGTCGGTGACGGCCTTCGTCGCCAATGTGGTGGTGAGCCTGGCCCTTATCGCCGTGCTGCCGATCATGGTCATCTGGCCCTTCGGGGAGAGCCATCACCCCAGCGTGGAGGTCCATGACGGGCCGGGGTGCTCAGAGCGAGCCACTGGCCAAGGAGATCCAGGCGATGAGCTTCCGTCAGGACGTCCACGTCGCCGTGCTCACAGTCCCGGGCTGGGACGTCGACAACCTCAACGACTCCGTACTGGAGTACGCCCGCTCGCACCAGGGCGACACCGATGTCCCATGGATCTCGACGTCGAATCCCAACTACTGGAGCGACGGCCTGGTGATCCTGGCGGTCGCCCCGGAGGCGCGCAAGGTCGGCTGCTACTTCGGTGAGGACGTCGCGGTCCCCCTGGAGCAGCAGGCCGCCATCCAGAACGCCGCCAAGGAACAGTACCGCCGGGCTGACTGGTACGGGGGCACTATCTCCATGGCGGCCAAGACCGCCGACGTCATCGGTCGGCCCGGCGGTGGCGACATGGGCACCACCTACATCGTGCCCGGAATCTCGGCGCTCGTGGGCCTCATCTGGCTCTGGTGGTATCTGTGGCGCGGTTTCGCGGCGCGACGCCGGGCGCGCGAGGCGCTGCGCCACTACTCGCAGGTCACTCACGACTACGAGACCACCGAGCTCCTGGCCGGCACGATCCCCGAGGATGAGCCGCATGGTGCCCAGGTCATGGCCCGCTACCGGTGGTTCCGTGAGGAGTACGAGGAGGTCACCCGCTCCTGGCAGGACTTCGGCAACCCCTACCGCACCCAGTGGTTCGGCATGTCGGTGCTGAGACGGGCCACCGAGCTGGAGAAGCGTTCCGAGCTCCTGGACTCCCTCGATGACGTCATCGCCAACACCGCCACCTTCCTGAGCCTGTCACCCGGCTGGGACCGCGTCTGGAGCAACGAGCAGGGGCCGGTCCTGGAGGACCTGCAGTCGTTGCGGAGACTGTGCCACCAGGTCGACATCTCCGTTGTCGGCCAGAATGGTTCGATCGCCGAGCGCGCCAAGGAGGAGCGGGAGTGGGTCCGCTCCCGTAAGCAGCGCTTGGACGACATGACCTCCGGGTTGGAGGACGGTTCGCTCCAGCCCTCGGCCGCGCTGGACGAGCTCGACGAGATCGCCAGTGAGACGAAGACGAAGGCCTCCCGGCTCGCACGCGAGGCCATTGACGCCGACACCTCCAGCTACGCCGACGAGCGCCGTCGTCGCTACGACGACTCGGTCTCGTCCACGGACGCCGCTTACGCCGGCTACTGGTACCTGGGCGGGGGACACGGCAGCTACAACCCGCACTCGACGATCCGCCTCAACCCCTCGTCTCCGGCCAGCTCGGCCATCAGCTCGTCCGGTTCGTCCAGCTCGGGCGTCGGCGCGGGCGGGTCCTTCAGCTCCTTCACCCCGGTCTCCGACCTGGTGGTGGGATACAGCTCGGCCTCCTCCTACACACCGTCGAGCAGCTCCGGCTCCGGGTCCAGCTTCTCGGGAAGCAGCTTCTCCGGCGGCTACAGCGGTGGTGGCGGCTTCTCCGGGTCCGGTTCCTCCTCAAGCTTCTGAGCCGGTGCGGGCGGGTCCTGTCAGTGCTGTCTCCGCCCGCCTCCGGGGCCGCCCGGCCCCCGCTAGGATCGGCACTGAAAACGTCCAGTCAGGAGGGAAGTGGGGCTCGGATGGAGCAGCTGGGGCAGAACCCCGCCACACGCTCGGGCGGAACCCGTTCAGTGGTGGCCTTCACCGCCATCATGGTTCTGGGCCTGACCCTGGTCCTCTCGCCGCTGATCGTATGGCTCTGGCCATCGAAGAAGGAGGCGGTGGCCACCTACCGGCCCACAGTCGAAATCCAGGACGAGGCCGGCGTGCTTGACAGCGCAGCGCTGAGCGCCACGCTCAAGAATCTGGAGTTCCGCAAGCAGGTTCACCTGGCCGTCCTGACGGTGCCGGGTGAGGACGTCTCCAACCTCGACGACGCTGTGCTGGAGTATGCCCGTTCGCATGCGAGCGACACTGATGTTCCGTGGGTCTCGACGTCGAACCCCAAGTACTGGAGTGACGGCCTGGTGATCCTGGCGGTCGCCCCCGACTCGCGCAAGGTGGGCTGCTACTTCGGTGAGGACGTCAAGGTGATGAGCAGCCAGGAGGACGACATCCAGGAAGCCGCTAAGTCCCAGTTCCGGGAGAAGGACTGGGACGGGGGTCTGGTCTCCATGGGGAAGAAGTCCACGAAGTACGTCGGTAAGCCTCGCAGCGACCTGAGAGCCTTCCTCCTGCAGGTGTCCTTCCCGGTCGCCGGGATCGGTGCCGCCGGTATCGGTGTCTACCTGTGGCGAGGACTCATGGCCCGCCGTCGGGCCGGTGAGGCGCTGCGCCACTACACGCAGGTCGCCCATGACTACCGAGCCACTGAACGGCACGCCCAGCGAATCCCCACTGAGGAGCCCCACGGGGCGCAGGTCATGGCCCGCTACCGCTGGTTCCGCGACGAGTACGAGAACCTGACCCGGTCATGGCAGGACTTCGGCAGCCCCCGAGGCACCCAGTGGTTCGGTCTCTCCATGCTCCGCAGGGCGACCGACTTGCGAAGACGATCGGCCGCGCTGGACACGCTCGACGACGTCGTCGCCAACACCGCAACCTTCCTCAACCAGGACCGTGGCTGGGAGCAGGCCTGGTACAACGAGCAGGGGCCGGCCCTGGAGGACCTCCAGGCGCTCCTCACCCTGTGCCACAAGATCGACTCCTCCGGCAGACTGCCGGTCAACACGATGGGTACGCGGGAGAAGGTTCGCTGGTTTCATGAGCGCCTCTACCACATGACCATGGACCTCTCGGCGGGCAGGCTCCAGCCGTCTCAGGCCCTCGACGAGCTCGACCGGATCGCCGACGCCACCCATGGGGAGGCCGACGGCCTGGCCCGCTACGCCATCGACGTCGATACCTCGCGGTACGCCGATGAGCGCCGTCGCCGTTTCAACAGCTACCGCGGCTCCGGTCGGTACGCCGCCTACAGCGGCACCTGGTCCCTGGGCGGCGGCTACGGCAGGTACGACCCCCATGCCACGATCCGCGTCAACTCGGCGTCGCCGGCGATCGCCGGCCTCACTGGCTTCGACAACGCGGCCTTCCGTTCCTTCGTCCCGGTCTCGTCCCTGGTGATGGGCTACAGCGCGGCGTCAACCTTCACCCCGGGCGGCGGATCCTCGGGAGGGGTGGCTTCTCCGGGGTGGCGGAGGATTCTCGGGCGGGCTCCTCCTCGAGTTTCTGAGCCGGGGGTCGCGCCGGTCCGCTAGTCCGCAACGACGAACAGAATATATTTGGTCTAGAGCGGACAATTGATGCTGCTAACCTCAACATGCCGAGAGCGGAGGTGGTACGTCGTTCGAGGTTGGCTCAGTTATTAACAAGGAATGTCACATGAAGCAATCTGCGATCATCCGCCTTGGAGGTCTTCGAGCGGTCGCAATGTTCGTGATGAATATTGCCGGGGGCATTGATCGCGATCCTGCTTCTGCCGGCGGTGCTCCTCCACCCCTCCGCATCTGGGCATCGTCCCGATGTGGTCGTCCGCGATGAGGCCGGTATCTATCACGAGCAGACTCTTCGCCGCGGCCTGGAGGAGCAGCACTACGATCGCGAGCTTCGTATCGTCGTGCTCTCGATTCCCGGAGCCGGTATCGGCAACCTTGATGAGGAGACCGTCAAGTACGCAGCCGACGGCGCACAAGGCTCCTCCTGGTTCCAAGGATCCGACGTCGGTAGTCCGGTGGATGGAACGGTCCTCTTCGTGGTGGCGCCTGAGTCTCATTGGGTGCGTTGCTATGCGGCGAAGGACTTGCGGCTGTCTGCCGACAAGCGGGAGGCGATCGAGAACGCGGCGGGAAGCCACTACGCTCAGGACGACTGGGATGGCGGAGCCGTGGCGATGGGGCAGCAGCTGGCCACATACATCGGATCAGGCGATGGAAGCAGCACGATGATGCGGGTCGCCGGTGCGGTCCTCGCCTTCATGGTGGGAAGCGGATGGTTCGCCTTCTACATGTGGCGGGGCGTCACCGGCCGACGCCTTGGCAGGGCTGCCCACAAGAAAATGATGCAGGTCGTCTACGACTATGATCTCACCGAGCTCAAGGCGGAAACTCTTCCGGCGCAGTCCTCTCAGAGTCGTGACATCGGTTCGGACTACAGGAGATTCCTAGCGGAGTACGACGTCGTCAGTAGGGCGTGGAAGGACTTCGGGGAGCCGCGCGGTGCTCAATGGTTCGGTCGCGGTGTTCGTGCTCAGGCCGCTCGTCTCGCCGAGAGGACAGCCAGTTTGGTCGAGCTCGACGCCGCTGTGAACGCCGGCGCCGCGACTCGGGCGGACACGATCCAGAATCCTGGGGTACTGCTCTGTGAAGAAGCCACCAACAGTCTCTGAGCTCGGTGGGTTACGAGCGATCCTCGGGTATCTATGCAATCTCCTCATTGGTGTAGCACTTGTGGTCGCGCCATTCATCATCAACGGCGGACAATCACCTTTCTATCCCGCGAAGCAGTTTCATCCGACTGTGGAGATCCATGACGAGGCCGGAATTCTTCAGCGGGACTACGTCAAGTCGGCGCTTGAAAAGCTCACCTTCCGGCAGCCGACCCATGTGGTGGTCGTGAACCTCCCGAATTCTAAAGTTGAAAGCCTCCAAGACGAGGTGCGGAACTATGCTCGCACTCATCCCACGGATGTCCCATGGATCTCGTGGGAGGACTCGGGACGCTGGGCCGATAACGTGATGATCGTCGCCCAAGCGCCACATACCGACTATAATGATGTGCTGGCAGGGCAGGGGATGAAATTCTTTTACGGGCCGAAGCTTGATATCGACTCGGACGGCCAAAGTGAGGTATGGTACTCGATTCAAAAGTATCTGACCCAGAGTGACCGTGACGAGGATGCACTCGTGGTCACTGCCGTGGGAACTGCCTCCTCCTATATCGGCTGGCACCTGGGTTTTACCAGGATGTTCAGGGTCGCCGCACTGTTCTTGATCTTCGTGGCTGCTGCCAACCTCTGGTTTCGATACTATCTGACGAGAGGAAAAATGGCTCGCTCGGGCATTGAGGAGGCTCGTCAGGCCTACGAGCGGCTCGTTGGTCGTCGCGCCGACATGAGTGCGTTCACGTCGCTCATTCCTGTTGACGAGCCTTACGGGGTTCAGGTTCTTGCCAGGTATATGGTGCTTCAGAAGCACTATCGTCGACTTGAGCGATCATGGAGTGCGTTGGGGACTCCTGTAGGGCTCCAGTGGTACGGACTGAGAGTGGGGAACAAATCGGCCTATGTCAAAGCCTACTCAATGCAATTGGATGCTGTTCAGCAGGCGGTCATCAACTGTGCCCGACTGTTGTCTCTGACCGAGTTTTGGCGGGACGCGTGGCAGAACGAGTGTGACGCGGTATTTGCAGATATGCAGGCAGTCAAGCGGTTCGCCGCACCAGTTGGGCGCGCGTATGACTCAAAGTTCACGAGTGCGATGCAGCAGGTGGCCTCCCTGCGTTCGATGGTCGACGGCCTTGAAGGCAGGCTGTTTCAAGGTCAGATAAGGCCTGTGGAGGGGCTCGATGTTCTGGGGCGCGTCGTGTCGGAACTGAGGCAGATCGCGGAACGCTTTGTCGATGGGGTGTTTGCCGGAATGGCGAGGGGTGAGAGGAAGAGGTGTCGTCGCCGGTACAAGAAGTACATGAATTCGTGGAGCAGCAGCCCGCGCTCGAAGATCTCCATGATGCTGGGTGGTGCTCAAATCGGGTGTGACGGGCAAGGGGCTCCTCACGCCGAGGGGCTGAAGTCCGCTGATCGGTGGGGAGAAGTGCCGCGAATGTCAAGCACCGTGCGCATGCTCACGAGGTCACCCGCGATTGGTGAGGTCGCGGTAACGGGTGAGGGGGTGGGCGCACTATCCGTCAGTGCACCAGTGATGGATGTGTATAACGCCTACCGGTACGCTTTGTTGTACAGGGATCCCTGGTGGAAACGTGAACGCAGCAAAAAACGGAAGTGGGCAATACGATGGTCTTAGGGAGAGCTGTTCCGGAGCGTCGTCGGCGCAACACCTCCGATATCGTCAAATTTGTTGCGAATATTGCCGTATGTGCGATGATGATCTTTGCGCTTCCCATCGCGATTCTCGGTCCGTTTCGGCAAGGTCATGCTCCCACCGTCAATGTTCGCGATGAGGCCGGCATCTTCGATTCCCAGGCTCTTCAGCGTGATCTGCAGAGTCTGAGATTCCGGCAAGACATTCGTTTCGAAGTCGTATCGCTGACGGGGTGGGGTATCAACAACCTGGATGCGGCTACCGCGAACTACGCCGAGAACATCTTCGACTACCGACAGGACTTTCGAGCCTCGGGCGGAGGTCGCTGGAAAGAAGGAGTGGTTGTCATCGCGGTGGCCCCTCACGCGCACCAGATGGCCTTCTACCCCGGCGCAGACGTGTCACTGGAGCGATCCGAGCAGGTCGCCATCCAGGACGCGGCGGCGTCACGTTTCGCTGCTCAGGACTGGAACGGCGGTGTCGTGGCGATGGGACGTCAAGCCGAGACCTACCTGGGTCCCTACGGTATGACGGTCTCGGGTATCGGCGTCGTCGGTGCAGGGGTGCTGTGCGTGGCAGGCGTGGTCAGGCTCGTCATCTACTGTCGGCGAGGGCTCAGTGCCCGTCGCCGAGCAAGAGCAGCCGCCCGCTCCTACGCACAGGTGACCTACGACTACGACTCAACCGCCCTACGCGTGGGAACGCTCGAGCCCGGTTCACCAGAGTCACATCAGCTCGCACAGCGCTACCAGCGCTTCGAGGCCGAGTATGACGACGTCGCACGAGCCTGGAACAGATTCGGTGAACCGCGAGGCATCGACTGGTTCAGCAAGAGCGTTCAACACGAGGCCCTGGAGCTCGAGCGGCGCTCCACAGCCCTTGACGACGGCGACGACGTCATCGTGGACACCGTGTCGATGCTGACGATGTCCCCGACCTGGGAGCAGGTCTGGGGCAAGCTGCAGGAACCGGTTCTTGAGCGCCTGAGATCAGTCACCCGGATGGTGCGATCCGCAAGCCGCCGCCGGTCCGGGCTCCAGGTCGAGGCTGTCCAGAACTGGGTCGGCCACCAGAATCGGAGGCTGGGAGAGCTGACCAACAGCCTGGATCAAGGCGAGATCGCTCCGGCTGCGGCGCTGGCTGAGCTGGATCGGATCTCTCGCCTCGTGGCCACCGTGGAAACGGCGGTGGCACGACGTCGTGATGCGGTCGCCAATGCCGCTGCCGCGACGTCGACGGCAACCGCGGTGCGGGTGTAGGCGGACCGTCACGCGGTGGGCATGTAGCCGACGATTTCGGTCCCGTGGATGCCGATCATCAGGTGCGAGTCGGTGAGATTGGCCTGAATATGCGCTGACGTCCCCGGAGGGGCGATGACCTGCGACGTGCGGGTGTCGATGACGAGGGACGTTTCATCGTTTGTCGGCTGGCTCCACTGGCGGCTGAATGCGAACGGGGCCGCCAGGATGTGTCGGTCTTCGGTGAGATGCCAGCCGAGCTGCAGCGTGCCTCGTCCCGGAGTCCGGTCGAGGCTTTCCTCGAGGGGCAGCGTCACGGGGGTGCCGTTGAAAGTGCAGGCGCTGGCGGAAGTGCACTCGACGGTGTACGCGGCCCAGGAGAGGTCGCCCGATTCGTAGGCTCGCTGGAACTGCTCCACGGTGGGGGTTCCCGACTCCGACAGGAGCAGCGCCGCATTGCTCCCGGAGAGGGGGAATGTCCCCCTCGGCTCTCCTTGAAGGGAGTAGGCCTCAGCGGTCTCGGAGTCCCGCGGGATGTGGATCCACCCGTCCTGCGCGGGGATGTATGTCGATTCCTTCCCCAGTTCCTCGCCCGCCCAGTCGTTGCGAACACTCCCGTCAGCGAGGTTCATGAGACCAGTCCTTGCCGCTTGGCTGTTGTCAGCCGAGGCAGTCGACACCAGGATGCTTCCAGTGGCGTCATCTCCAGCGATTCCTGACGGCTGAGGGTTGGTTTGGGTGTCGTACCTGCGCTCCCAGCGCCGAGTGGGGCGCCCGCCGCTCCAGTCCCAGGCGCTGCACCGGTTGGTGTTCCAGTAGGAGTCGCAGGTGATGATGAGATGAGGGGAGATGATGTACGGCCAGTTGTCTGAGGACCACGGGGCTGTTTCTGTGCGCCCGGTGGCCGGATCGAGAATCTCGTGGTTCAGAACCAAGTGTCCGCCCCACCAAGGGGATCCCCATAGGTTGATGCTCTTGTTCGTCAGCTCCCACAGTTTCTTTGGGCCTGCCTTGTCAAGGAGGTAACCGCGCAGGGTGTCCTTCTCTTCGCGGGACTCCACGACGAGGTAGTTCCCGCATCGGTGGATCACGGGGGAGCTCAGAGTCATGGATGGATCGGTTCCGCTGTCGAAGCGCCAGGCCTCACCCCACTGGGCCCCTGGTGCGGGGCTCGTGCTAGTGGAAGTGTCGCATGATGTCGTCTCATTCGCCTCGGCCGAGGCCTGCCAGGTCGAGTACGCCGGCGCCTCCGGTTGAGTGAGTGAGGACGCCATGACCGGCCGCTGCTGAGCCCACGCCTGTGCGAGCGTGAGGAACACGGTGATGATGACGAACACCAGCGCAGTCTTGAACAGGCGGCTGCTCCAGGCCGTTCGAGCAACACGGATCCCCAGGTGCCGAAGGCCCACCGCACTGAATCGCATGGGACTAGCATTCCTCACTCCCTGCGGCGGCGGGACTGTTCTCCCTGTGACGTCGGGGGAAACCAGTGGGGAGAACTGCCGTGAGGCGCGTCATGGGGCGGCGACGGGCCGTCGTCGACCTCGGTGGGGCGCCACGCGGCCGGTGAGCTGACGGGCATGTCGAAGAAGAAGCGCCACGGGCGCCGTCCGGCCGCCGCGTCGGCCAAGCCCCGCAAGCAGAGCATCGAGTTCGTCGCCCGCCCCTTCGCCGGTCTGCCGGCCGAGGAAGACCTCGTGGCGATGGCTCAGATCATCCCGGCCGCCACGGCCACCGTGCGCCTGACCAAGGAGTACGGGAGCAAGCAGGTTCAGCTCGTCACGCTCCTTCCCGAGTTCGTCCAGGGGCTCAAGCGCTCCGACGGCGAGGTCCTCGTGGCCATGCAGACCTCCATGCACTCCGGGGACGCCTCCCGCGACGTCGCCGCCGCCGTCCTGGCCACCCTCGAGCTGCCCGAGGGCCAGGCCCTGCGCACTGACGGACTGCCCGAGCCCGGCCCGCGCCTCCAGGACATCCTCGACACCAGCGAGCCGCCGGTCGTCTCCGTGCGCGAGACCTTCGACTTCTGGATCGACCCGCAGGCCGCCGGCGAGAACGAGCAGGCCCGCCAGGTCATCGAGGAGGCCATCGAGCGCGCCAAGGAGGAGATCGCCCCGACCCAGCCTGTTCCCGGCGTCGAGCACGCCTACTGGTGCCGACTGGGCGCCAAGGAGTTCGTGCGCTGGGTGCGCGGGGAGGATGAGGACGAGTTCTTCAACGCCTTCGCCCGCATCTACGCCGCGCGCGAGTCCGACCTGGAGGAGGGGGCGCGCTTCGTCGGCGCCTTCCGGGCCAACGGCCTGGCCATCCCGGTGTGGGAGCTCGTCCCCGGCACGGAGGCCGAGGAGCTCACCAAGCCGCTGCAGGCCACGGGCAAGCGCCTGGAGGCCGCACTGGCCGACTCCAGCCCCCTGAGCCCCGAGGTCCGCCGCGCCAAGGCCGGCATCATCTCCCGCCAGGTCAACCTCTGACTCTTTCTCTCATCGAGCCGGGCATTCGTCGCATAGCCCTCCGGAATTTCTGTGGGGCACCGCGATGAATGCCCGGCTCGGCGTTGCTCAGGTCTCGGCGATCCGCAGGCGCCGGCGCGTCACTCGTGGCAGACCGCGTCCGTAGAGGGTGCCCTCCTTCGCCTTGACGGCGGCCACGAGCACGAAGCTCAGTGAGATGAGCAGCGCCCAGCTGCCGAACTTGCCGGCGTGCACCAGGTGCCAGCCGTCGGCCTGGTTGGGGTAGCGCCAGGCGCTCAGCGCCGTGGCCAGGTTCTCCGCCAGCCAGAGGAAGCCCCCGATGAGAATGAAGGCCACCGTCGTCGGCATCCAGTAGCGATCACCGCCGACAGTGAAGTGGACGGCGCTTCCCCACAGGGCGATGAGGAAACCGGCCGCGATCACCCAGCGCAGGTCGATGATGACGTGATGGGTGAAGAAGTTGAGGTAGGCGGCCACGGCCAACAGACTCACCGGCCACCACCGAAAACCGCCCACGTGCAGGTCGAGGCGCCTGAAGGCCTGACAGATGTAGGAGCCGACGGAGGCGTACATGAATCCGGAGAAGACCGGCACCCCGCCGACGCGTACCACTCCCGCGTCCGGATAGGCCCAGGAGCCGGTGTGGACTTTGAACACCTCCAGCGCCAGCCCGATGAGGTGGAAGGCGCAGATGACGCCGAGCTCGCGCCAGGTCTCCTGCTTGAGGGCCACGAAGGCGATCTGAACGACGATGACGTAGATCAGCAGGGCGTCGTAGCGGGCGATCGGCGGATTCGTGTACTTCCCAGATCAGGGCACTGGCCGCGAGTCCGACGAAGATGGCGATGGCGAAGGCGCAGCAGGCCAGCTCCAGGAGGGCGAACTGGACCAGGCGGCAGGGGAGCAGGCGCCACCGACTCAGGGGAAGGCGAGCGGTATCGGGCACGACCGAAGTATGCCAGCGCCGTGACGCTGCCCCGCTGATGGGGACATTCCCTCACGGCCGGGGACATCCTGCGCATGCGGGGACACTTTCTTCCGGCCGGGGACGTCTCGCGCGTTCGGGGACGGGTTTGCTGTCCCCGACGGCGTCGAATGCCCCCGTCCGGAAGGACACGCACCCGCCCGCGCAGAATGTCCCCGTCGAGGGGCGCGTGACTACTGAGAGGACAGCCCGTCCGGGTTCGGCCACCAGCAGGCCGACACCATCACCGGATCGAGCGCAGTGCTCGCTTGATGATCCGTTCAGTGGCCGGGGTGGGTGACTCCTCCTTCCAGCGCTCGCAAAGCTCCCTGGCCCAGGCGGGCTGAGTCTTGGCGGCGTCATTGATCCAGTTCGCCACAGAGTCCTGCACGTAACGGGAGGAGTCGGCGCGCAGCGGCTCGAGCAGCGGAAGGCCCCGCTCGGGCTCCTTCTTGAGAGCGGGGATGTGCCGAGCCCACACGCCCCGTGGACGCAGCGACTCGCTGGCGAAGCGCCGAATGCGCTCCGAGGGTTCCGAGGTCCATGGCCGCAGCGCGTGGATCGCCTTGTCGAGCCGGGGTACCAAGTGCGGTCGTACCGCCATCCATGCCCACTCGCGCACTCCGAAGTGCGGGTCGTCCGCGGCCGGTCGCACCAGGGCCAACAGCGTGTCGACGTCGGCGTCCTTCTCCTGGGAGACCAGGGCGAAGACAGCCCAGCCCCGGACCGTGTCGGCTGGGTGGTCAGCGAGATCCAGACAGGCGGAGCGACCCAGGTGCGTGTACAGCGCGTCGCCCATGGTCTGCATACGGGCCAGGATGCCGAGCGAGTCGGCGCGCTTGGCGGCCTCCACCAGCCCCTCGGGCGCCTCCGGCACCACCTGCGTCAGAAGTGCGGAATGGGTGATGGCCAGGATCTCCGCCAGGGTTCGGGACTCGTCTTGTCCCGAGTTCAGGTCGGCTTGGCGCGCCGCGGGGACACTGGGGCTCATGCGTCACTTCACCACGAGCCGGGCGACGCGCTTGAGGTGCTTCTTGTGCTGGCGCCGGCCGGTCTTACCGACCTTGCCGAAGTTGACCCAGCTCCGCCCGCCCATGCCCAGCTGCTTGAGGACGGCTCCCAGGAACACCGAGCCGACGTAGTTGCCGCAGAACCGGCGCAGGAACCAGGTCGGGGCGGTTGAGGTGGTGAGCACCAGCACCTGCTGGATGTGGGTGAGGTGCCCCTTCACCCCGGAGGCCGTCGGGTGGTAGGCCCAGTTCTGCTTCATGACCTTGTCGACGAAGCCCTTGACGATGGCGGGTAGCTCGCTCCACCAGATCGGGGCGATGATGACGATGCGCGAGGCCCCCTCGATGAGCTTCTGGTAGTGGCTCACCAGCGGGTCCAGCGTGCCGCCCTCCGTGAACAGGGCCAGTTCTTCGGTGGGCATGCGCGGGTCGAAGCCGTCGGCGTAGAGGTCGACGACGTCGTAGGGCCGGCCCGCCTTGTCCAGGGCGGAGGTAGCAGTCTCGAGTACGGCGTGGTTGAAGGAGCCGTCGTAGGGGTGGGCGTAGATGATGAGAGTGCGGTCGCCCGTCTTCTTGAGGGCCTTCTTAGCGGTCATCAGCTGTCTCCAATCGTGGCAATAGCGGGCGGGGCTGCGCGGACGAAGGCGGTGTCGGCGGTGGTGGTGCTGTCGGCCGCCATCCGCAGGCACCGGTGCCCCCGACTCAGCGGAAGGCGCGCGGCATTGGACACGACCAACGTACGCCGTGTCTCCGAGAGCTCGCTGGCATGTGGGGACATCCTGCGCGTGCGGGGACTTTTTCTTCCCGCCGGGGACGTCCTGTGCGTTGGGGACGGGATTGCTGTCCCCGACGGCGTCGAATGCCCCCGGCCGCAGCGAGACGCGCCCGGCCGCGTGGAATGTCCCCGGCCGTGATGGTGCCAGTCCGGGAGGCGGTGTGGGAGGCGCGGCTGGTTGGGGTGCGGCGGCGGTCTGCGAGGCGGCGGCCCTGGAGTCGGCGGGGAAGTGTGGCCGGTTGGAGTGCGGCGGGGAGCGGTGACGAGCCGGGGTCGGGCCGCGTTGCGCACACCTGGCGCGCGCTGTCAATGATGAGTGACCACCATGCGGTCGGTTCGGGTCCGGTGGATGCGACTCGACGGCGGAGAGCGCCCTCCCGTGAGCGCTCCCAATGGCGGCAGCGCAGCGATGCATGACGATCGTCAAGATGCCTCTGACCTGCGCGAATATCGGTATGGGTGAACCGCGGCCGCAGATCGCCGACACTGCCGGCCCAGCGTCCTCGAATCGTGTCACAACCATCACAGCACAACAACGGCACGACGAGCGCCCCACGCCGGGGCGTCCCGGCCCGTCCAGGATGAGAGGAGCACTGATGACCCGTACTGTTTGCGGCTCCGCGCCGCGGTCGACGGCTATGCGTGTCAGCCTGCTGCGCTCCTGCTCATCGGCCGGCCGCCATCGATGCCCCTCGACCGCTATCCGGTAGCCACCCGCTGATCGCCGCCCCACACCCTCGGGCGTCCGTACCAGCAGGAGGGTGTGAGGGGTCCCGACTCCCCTCATCCGCTACCGAGGTCCCGGCCCGGACTCGTCGTTGAGTCACGCGCCCCGGGGCTGGACCAGCACCAGTTCCCGCCCGCGCCCGCCGCACTCGAACAGAGCAGGGGCGCCCACTAATTCATCCAATCCTCTTTGCCGTCAGATCTGCGACGCCTATGGACCTTTGTTCCGCTTCCTGGCACCCTGGTGAGACGGCAATGTCGCCGCTGGGCCCGCACGCCATGCGGCGAGTGAAGCGAAAGGCCTGCTTGTTATGACCGATCACTCCTCAAAGCACTCTCCAACCGGACCCGCTGCATCTGCGGCCGGCTCCCACGCGCAGGACGCCCCGCCGACACAGCGGACGTCGCGCCCGCCCCGCGACCAGCCCGGTGAGTACCGGGCCGCCCGAGCGACCACCGGTCACCCGCAGCACCCGAGCTCAGGAACCTGGCGGGCCGCCCGCACGGCAGGCGCCCCTTGAGCGTGCGCGAAGTCGAGGCAGCCGCCTCCGCGGCGCCCGCCGCCCACCTCCGCCCAGTCCGCCACCCGCTCCTCGGTCCACTCGCCTTCCGAGACCGCGGCGGCCGGCGTCATCCTGCGCGACCTTGCCGACGAGTACGCCCTGCTCCTGTGCGCACACGACCCCGAGGCGGCCGCCCGCACCGGCCTGCCCGGCGGGACCATCCTGCCCGACTACTCGCCCGCGGGGCTGGTCGAGCGTCTCAGTGCCGAGCGCTCCCTGCGCCACCGCGTGGCCGCCGTCGACCGCTCGACCGGCTCCGACGAGCTCCTGCGCCGCCACCTCCTGGAGCGTCTGGAGACCTCCATCCAGTTCATCTCCGCCGGGGAGGAGGGCGGAAACCTCGGTTTCCTCTCCTCGCCGTTCCAGCAGATCGCCCGCCAGCTGCACCGGCCCCCCGAGGCCCCCGACCGTGCCGGCTCCGAGGAGGCGGATCTCGCTGAGGCCGAGGCCAAGTGGGAGGACGCCTGGAACCTGCACCGCACCCGCCTGGAGGCGCTGCCCACCGCTCTGGAGGGGTTGGCCGCCTCCCTGGCCGCCTCCGCCGAGGCCGGTGCGATCGCCCCGCTCAGCCAGGTCGACGTCGTCGCCGGGCAAGCGCGCGACCTCGCCCGACGCCGCACCCAGGCGCTGCCCGAGGACCTGCCGGCCACCCTGCACGTCCAGCTCCAGGAGGCGGACATCGTCGCCCGCCGCGCCGCACTGGACTTCGCCTCCCACCTGCGCACGACGCTCTCGCCGCGGGCGCCCCAGGCCGAGGGTGTCGGCCCGCAACGCCACGCCCTGTGGATGCGCCGCGTCCTGGGCACCCGGGTGGACCCCGAGGAGACCTACGCATGGGCCACCGAGGAGCTGGGGAGGGTCATCGCCGAGCAGGACGCCATCGCCGTCGACGTCCTGGGTCCCGGCGCCGATGCAGGCAGCCTCAACCGGCACCTGCGCGCCGACCCGACCCGCGCCCTGCGCGCGGAGGACTACACGACCTGGGCGCAGGAGGTGGCCGACGAGGCCTGGGACGCCGTCGTCGGCCGGATCCTCGACCCGCCCGACGGCCTGGGCCGCCCCCGGGTGCGCCTCGGGGAGCCCGGCGACGGCGCCGTCCACTACGAGGAGCCGCGCGGAACCGGCGGGGAGCGCCGGCCCGGCGTCATCATGCGCTCCCTGGCCGACGGCGAGCAGCTGGTGTGGCCGTGGATGGAGCGGACCACGGTCCTGCACGAGTCGGTCCCGGGCCACCACGTCCACGTCGGCGCGCACGCCACCAGCACGCGCCTGACCGCCTGGCAGCGCTACTTGGGCTCCGTGCCCGGCTGCGATGAGGGCTGGGGCCTGTATGCCGAGTCCCTCGCCGACGAGCTCGGGCTCATGCCCACGCCCGAGGACCGTTTCGGCTGCCTGGCGGCACGCCGCTGGCGTCTGGCCCGGGTTCTTGTGGACCTGGGCGTCCACTCCCGGCTCCCCCGTGCCCGACGATGTCGCCGCCCTCCCGGGGGCCTGCCGCGAGTGGAACCGGGCGACCGTCACCGCTGTGCTGCGCCACCACACCGTGATTTCCGAGGGCGCCTGCGCTTCGAGGTCTCCCGGCACCTGGGGTGGCCGGCCCAGCCGCTGGCCTACGCGGTGGGGAGCAGGTCTGGCAGGCCGGTCGGCGCAGTGCCCAGGCGCAGGCCCGCACCGAGGGCGGTGAGCTGGATCTGCGCGCCTTCCACAACCGGGGCATCGACCTGGGCAGCGTGGGGCTCGACCTGCTCGCAAGCGCCTTGCACTGACCTGCATGAAGGATGCAGGACTGGAGGACCAAGGCGTGCCGGGGCGGCAGGGGAGTCGCCCCGGCACACGGAAGGACGCGAAATGCGCCGGCGGAACCCGGCTCCGTTGACGGGCTCCTTGTCTCCACTGTGCCACGAGAACCGGGTGTGACATGCCGAAATACGTGACTCTAGCTCCCGAATGAGGGAACCTGATTCATTGCTGCAAGATTTCCCAGTTTCTCCGGGGACCGTGGTCCCATGCTGAAGGTTTGACACAAGATCGCCCAGGAAAGCCTGAGTGGGACGGTGGTCGTCCGCTTCGCGGTACACCGGCGTGTCGCAGAGGCCGACGCGACGTGCGCGGGGATCGGCCGGTGTGCCTGCGCTGTGTTCGGAGCCCGAGGATTCCGCGCCGCATGGCATGAGATCGCAGAACTTGACGGGCCTCACAAAAAAGGTGCGCGATAACGAGGCGCTCAGGTATCGGCTGGAGGCCGGGAGTCTGGATACCCTGGGGGAGTGAGTTCCACCAAGCGGCCCGACCAGCGCGTTGCCGTGGTCATTCCTGCCAAGGATGAGGCTGAGCGCATCGCCACCACTGTCCGGGCCTGCCGCTCCATCCCGCGAGTGGATCTCGTCATCGTCGTCGATGACGGCTCGACCGACGGAACCCAGGACCACGCCCGCGCCGCCGGCGCCGTGACGGTCCGCCACTCCGTCTCACGCGGGAAGGCCTCCGCCATGGAGACCGGGGCCTCCGTCGTCGCCATGCGCGACTACTCCGACGGTCCCGCCCGGCTGCTGCTGTTCATCGACGCCGACTTGGGCGACTCGGCCGCCTCCTGCGCCGAGCTGGTGCCCCCGGTCGTCGACGGCGTGGCCGACATGTCCATCGCGGTTCCCCCCAAGCAGTCCGGGGCCGGCGGCCGCGGCCGCGTCGTGCGCGCCGCCAGGCGGGCCATCTCGCTGTCCACCGGGTGGCTTCCCGTGGCGCCGCTGTCCGGTCAGCGATGTCTGAGCCGTGAGGCCTATGAGAAGGCGGTGCCCCTGGCCGACGGCTGGGGGGTGGAGGTCGGTCTGACCATCGACGTCCTCGTGGCCGGGCTCGCCGTCATCGAGGTCCCCTGCGACATCACCCACCGCGTCACCGGTAACGACCGGGCCGGCACGATGCACCGCGCCTCCCAGTACAAGGACGTCCTGCGGGCCGTGACCCGGCGCAAGCTGCGTCGCCACCGCGTGCCGCGCGCCTCCTTCGAGAGGGCGGCCGCCGAGCAGGACCACTTCTTCGCCTACCGCGCCGTGCCGCAGCCCCCCAAGACTGACGACGACGCCAAGCCCGCCGAGAAACCTCACCACGGCGAGGGCTCGCAGGCCACCTCGGAGACGGAGACGGCCGAGAGCTAGCGCGCCGACTCGCTCCCGGCCAGCGTCAGCGCCAGCAGGGCGGGGGCGGCGGCCGCCAGGATGAAACCGGCCATCGTGACACCGGAGTCATTGACCAGGACGGCCACGAGCGTCAGCACCCCCAGGGACTTCAGCGCCGTCGTCACCCATCGCCCGGAGGGGGACATTCCACGCGTTGGGGAACCGGATTCCTGTCCCCCGCGCGTGGATTATCCCCGTGGGCGGCGGGGTGAGCCAGGCGTAGGGGCTCGTGCCATTGCGCCAGGCCCGCACCTGCCGGCGCCCCCACCACAGGGCCGCGGCCACGATGACCGCGGCGCAGGCCAGGGCTGCCGCCACGACCGGCTTCGTGACGAAGGGGCCGACCAGCGCGTAGGGCCTTGCGCCCCAGTACGCCGGCGGCCGAGCCGTCGGCCACCTGACGGGCGAAGCGCCCCAGGTGCGTGGGCCCACCGGGTCGGAGGAGGTCGACGACGGCGAAGCCGCCCACCACCAGGACCGTTGCGGCCCCGATGGCCAGCCAGCGCCGCCAGCTCAGGCGCAGACCCGCCAGGCCCGCAGCGAGGAAGGCCAGTGTCGGCACCAGCGTCAGGGGCACCGCCCACGTCCGCGCCCAGCTGCGGGGCCCCGTCAACGAGCAGCGCCGCCCCGCCCAGCAGGGCCGTCACCAGCAGCGCGCTCCGCCGTCCGCCGCCCAGCGTCCCCAGACGCTGGCGATGACGACGACGAGCGCACCGGCCACCAGTGCGAAAGCCGTATTCGACACCCCGTAGAAACGGCCCGCCACCACCGCGTTCATGCCCAGCGGGTTGTTGAAGGCCAGGGGTGCGCCTGCGGCGGCGTCGACCAGCCAGGCCAGCGGGATCGCCGCCGCCACCAGCAGCGCCGTCAGGATCGTCCCGTTGCGGGGTGGAGGCGACAAGGTGGGCGTGGGGTCGCCGGCCTCGTCCGGTGGCGGCTTGGCTCCGGCCTCCCCTCGGGCGGAGGAGGCGTCGGCTGAACCGGCCGGCTCAGCGGCGACCGTAGCGGCGGGTGAGTTGGGTGAAGGACTCGGTGAGGCGGCAGGGTGGGGCCGCCGGAGCCGCCGCGCCAGTGCCACGATCCCAGCAGCCAGTCCCACGATCCCGGCCGCGACCAGCGCAGCTGCGACCACGGCGACGAGTGAGGCCCACCCCGAGGGGGAGCCGGCCCGGGCCGCCACACGCCACCACGGGGCGGCATTGACCAGCAGTAACGCCGTCGGCAGGCCGCTGAGGTAGACGGCCACCCACGTGACCCGGCGGCGGAGAGCCTCGCGCCGGTTCGTCTTCGGGCTGCGCAGCGCGACGGCCGCCCAGACCAGGAGCGCCACGGCCAGGCCCATGAGCAGGGCGCCGGCCCGCATAACCGTGGCCTGGGAGGCACGGGCGTGCAGGGCGTCGTCGGCGAGCCGCGAGATGCGGGCGTCCCCTGTGGCGCCGGCCGTTGCCACGCCCGCGCGGCCAGTCGCGGGCAGCGTGAGCGCGTGGCCGTCGAAGGCCGGGTCGCGGCGGTCGGCCAGGGCGGAGACGAGAGTCGGGGTGAGGTCAGTCAGCTGGGCCAGACCCGGCCGGTGCGTGGAGTCGCCGACGACAAGACCCTTGGAGGTGCCGCGCGCGCTCCGCGTGCCCGCGGGCAGGACCGCCATCTGGGGGCCGGGGGCCTCGTCGTCGGCCAGGGAGGCGACGATGATGCGAGTGCCGGGGCGCGCCTGCTCCTGGACTGTGCGCAGGGCCTCGTCGAGGGCGGCGATCCGCTCGGCGTCGTTGGAGGCGGCGCTCGCGGTGTCGATGATGGTGAGGTCCGCGTCGGCGGCCAGGGCATCGGCCACCGATGGCGCCACGGGTGCGGGCCTGGTCGCTGAGCCCCCGGCGCCCCCGTGGCCAGCTGCGTGCCCGGGCCGACGGCCTGGATCGAGACATCCCTGCCCGAGCGCCCCGACCAGGGGGTGCTGCGGGGATCGCGGTGGTGGGGCCGGCGCAGGAAGCGGCTGCCTCGATGGCGCTCGCGCGCTTACCCCGACCCAGGGTGAGCCAGGCGTCGGCCGGGCAGGGTGCGGTCCGCCGGAGTGCGTACGGACAGGTTCATCGGCTCGCCCCGCCAGGCGAAGGCCAGCAGGCGGGCAGCCGCCGAGCCGATGCCGGCAGAACCGGGTCCTCACCAGCGCCCCTCGCGGGAGGCCTGTTCTTGCAGGTCGGCCCAGGTGAGATTGTTCGTCGCCAGGACGACCACCGGCGCCGGCCGCGACGACGAGCGCGAAGACGAGGCGGCATCAGCCGCCGGCTGGGGAGGCCGCCTGGGACGCCGGCGCTGCCTCGGATTCCGGCGCCACTGGAGCCGCGGTGGCGAGGCCGGCCCCACCACCGCCAGAATCATGCCGATGACCACCAGCAGCACGAGGACGTACACGACCCCGCGCACCAGGCGCTGTTGACGTCGTCGAGGTCTCACCCGACCAGCCTACGGGGCCTGGCCGCTCACAGGTACTGGCGGGCCACGGCGACCGCCTCCCGCCATAGCCGCCGCCGAAGAGGAAGGCGTGAATCATCGAGGATGTGCCAGGAGTGCAGGCCCACCCGCTCACGCCAGCCCTCCGCCAGCGGCGAGACCTCGTGGTAGGCCGCGTAGATGCGATCCAGGTAGCGCTGCCCGAACACGCCCAGGGCCGCCAGGTCGGTCTCGGCGTGCGCGCCCTGCGCCATCGGGTCAATGAGCACGCCGACCACCGTCGGCCCGCCGACCGCTTTGCCGGCCGTGCCGCCGTGGGGAGCTTCCCGGGGTCGAGCTCCTGCGGCCCGAGGCCGGCCCGTGGCGGCGCCCACTGGGCGGCCTCATCGGCCGGGGTCCACAGGACGTTGCCGCACCACAGGTCCCCGTGCGTGCGGGCCACCGCGACCTGGGCGCCGCGCTCGCGGGCACCGGCGCGCACGAGGGCAGGCTGGTCGGCGTCGAAGTCGCCGTCGCGCAGACGCTCGCACAACCGCTCGACGACTCCGGCCCCGGCGGCGCTGATCGAGCCGTTGTCCCGACTGGGCTGCAGGTAGGGCAGGGATCCGGTCCTCGGCGTAGAACTCGCCCCAGCGGCGCGGCTCGCCCTCCTCGACGGCGTGCGGGCGCAGCCGGATGTCCGAGCGGCCCATCTGCGCCCGGCCGTCCCAGCCGGGAGGCGCCGCCCCGAAGGCCGGGGCGCCCGCCGCGTGGGTGACGGCCAGTGCTCGGCCGAAGGCCTCCGCCCCGGCCGGCGTCACGCCGGTCGTCGTCAGCGCGGCTCCTCCAACCAGCCCGGGCCGCTGGTCACCGGCACCACGTGCGCCCCTGCCGTCGACCATCGCCTCGGCGAGCCAGGTCAGGCCCTGTGCCTCCAGGGCGGTGGAGACCGGGCCGTCGTCGTGCTTGCGGAAGACACTCATGGCCCCAGCCTGCCAGGCCCGCCGCCGTCGCGGGAGGGCGCAGGGAGAACCTCAGGAAGTTGGCGGCACCCCGGCGGGGGAGTCTGTGGGAAGTCGGCTTTGGCCGGGCCTGGGCTGTTCCCTCGCGACCAGTCCCGGCGCCAGGACCTGGCCCGCCGCCGTCACGGGAGGGCCCCGCGTTCCACGGAGCAAGCCGCCACCGGCCCGACCGCCCGGACTGGCTACCCTGTGCCCATGACTGCTCCCCTGCCCGCTCTGGTCCTTCCTCGGGCCGGCCGGCACCTTCACCGAGATGGCGCTGCGCCAGGTCGCCCCCGCCGACGTCGAGCTCGACCCCTGCCCGGACGTGCCCACTGCCCTGGACCACCTGCGTGAGCGCACGGTGGAAGCCGCAGTCGTGCCCATTGAGAACTCCGTCGAGGGCGGGGTCAACGCCACGCTGGACAACCTCGTGGCCTCCACGCCCCTGGTCATCGCCGCCGAGATGGCCGTGCCGATCACCTTCGTCCTGGCCGGCCGCCCCGGCACCCGCCTGGAGGACGTGCGCGCCATCTCCACCCACCCGCACGCCTGGGCCCAGTGCCGCGGCTGGGTCCACCGGAACCTGCCCGAGGCCGTGTACGTCGCCGGGACCTCCACCTCGGCGCCCGCCCGCGCGCTGGCCACCACCGAGGGGGACACCGGCTTCCAGGCCGTCCTGTGCAACCCGTTGGCCGCTGAGCAGTACGGGCTGGAGGTCATCGCTGGGGGAGTGGCGGACAACCCCGACGCCGTCACCCGCTTCGTCAAGGTGACCCGGCCCGGCCGCGTGGGCGAGCCCACCGGCGCTGACAAGACCACCTTGCTCGTCCACCTCCCGCACGACCGCTCCGGCGCGCTGCTGGACATGCTCGAGCAGTTCAGCGCTCGCGGCGTCAACCTCTCGCGCATCGAGTCCCGGCCCGTGGGCGACTCTCTGGGGCGCTACCGCTTCTCCATCGACGTCGAGGGGCACGTGCGCGAGGAGCGGGTCCAGGCCGCCCTCATCGGGCTGCACCGCACCTGCCCGGTGGTGCGGTTCCTGGGCTCCTACCCGCGGCTGGACGCCCGCCCGACGGCGGTCCTGGCCGGCACCAGCGACAAGGACTTCGTCGTGGCCCGCTCCTGGGTCGCCGACGTCCTCGACGGCCGCGCGCTCTAGCCGGGATCCGAGCAGCCGCCCGGCCGTGCAGCCCGCCTGTACAACACCGGCACGCAGGCCCCGCCGTCGCGGTCGAGCCTTATGCCGCGCTGTCGAGGGTTGAGGGCACGACCTCGCGACCTACCCTACGACCGCGCGGATGCTTCAGCTCAGTTGACCTCAGTGGACAGGCGAGCTCGGCGTGCGCAAGGCTCGGGAACGTGAGCTCCTCCGACACCAGCACCGAGACCACCGCCGCCGCCTCCTCCTCTTCCACCGCGTCCGCCGCCGGTTCAGCCACCCCGGCGCCCGCCCGCTGCCCGATCCCGCGGCGCCGGCCCCTACCGGGTCGTCATGGTGTGCACCGGCAACATCTGCCGCTCCGCCATGGCAGAGATCGTCCTGCGCGACCGCCTCGCCGCCGCCGGCATCCCCGACTCCGGGCCGGGCGGCGTGACCGTCACCTCCGCCGGCGTCTCCGACGAGGAGCGCGGCAACCCCATCGACTCCCGGGCCCGCAGCGTCCTGACCGAGGCCGGCTACGGCGTCGGCGCCGACGACGTCTCGCGCGCCACGGGCAGCGCCATCGCCTCCCACAGCGCCCACCGCGTCACCGACGCCGAGATCACCGAGGCCGACCTTCTGCTGGCCATGACCGACTCCCACTGGAACGTCCTCCAGCGCCGCGCCGCGGGCCTGGGAGTCGAGCCCGACCGCATCCGCATGTACCGCGAGCTCGACCCGGCCTCCGCCCAGCAGGCCGAGGCGGTCGCCGCGGGCGGGTCCTCCCGCAGCGTCCTCAACGTGCCCGACCCCTGGTACGGCACCATGGCCGACTTCCTCGACACCCTGGAGGTCGTCGAACGGGTCAGTGACGAGCTCACCGAGCAGCTCGCCGCGCCCCGCGACTGAGGCTCAGCGACTCAGTGCAGGCGCTCAGTGCAGGCGGTTGTCCAGCCAGCGCATGACGGCCTGAAGGTACTCGGCGCGCGCCAGCGGCCCGGACAGGGCCAGGTCGTGGACGCCCTCGGGGATCTGGCGGACGGTCACGTCGTCGCCCAGGTACTGGGAGCGGTCGATGATCTGCTCCACGTCGAGGACGACGTCGGAGCGCTGCGCCTCCTCCAGGCTCGCCTTGACGCCGCCACTGGCCGTTGAGCAGCACACGAGGATCGGCACCCGGATCCCCAGCCCGTGGTGGACCTCGCGCTGCAGACGCCGGATCCCCGCCAGGAACCCGGCCCGCACCGGGAAGGACGGTGCCGGCTTGAGCGCCAGGTCCCAGTCCCACTCGCCGCGCCAGCGCCGGTGCAGGGCCGCCACGTAGTTGTCCTCGTCGCTGCTGCCCGGCTCACCGATGACGCGCTCGGGGTCCCGCCGCGAGAGGAGGTCCACGAAGGCCGAGCCGTAGGAGCGCACCAGCGCCGACCCTCGCAGGTCCAGCCACGGGGAGTTGAGGACGAGCGCGTCCACGGTCCCGGGGTGGTCGGCCGCCCAGATGACTGCCTGCAGCCCGCCGGTCGAGTGCCCGTTGAGGACGACGACGTCGTGCCCGTGCTCGGAGCGGATGATGCGCAGGGCCTCGGCGATCTCCTCGTCATGGACGCGCAGGTCGCGCACGTCGTGCGGGGAGGGGTGTCCGACACCGGCCCGCCCGCAGGCCCGCAGATCCAGCGCGTAGAACTCGAAGCCGGCGTCGAGGTAGGCCTGGGCCAGGTGGGTCTGGAAGAAGTAGTCGCTGCGGCCGTGCAGGTAGAGGACCGCGCGCGAGTGCCGGGGCCGGCTGGCCCGGCCGGCCGCCTCACGCTGGAAGACGAGCACGGCGTGGTCGGCGCCGGGCGCCTTCGTGGGTGACTCGGTCACCGGGATACGGCGGGCCACCCACGGCTCTCCCAGGATGTCGGGGGCGGTCGGCTCCAGGTCGCACTCATGGGCAGATCCAAACACGTTGCCCTGTGCGGCGCGAGTAGCGGCGCCGACACGCGACCTGGGAATAGCCAGGATGTTGCGGGAGCGCCGGTGGCAGGCGGACTGAGGGCCGGGTCGAGAGGTGTCGAGTGGAGGGCGTGACCTCGGTCCCTTGAAGGTGGCCTCGCTTGCGTCACGAAGGTGGCGCTGCGTAAGTTACTCGTGGCCATCCAGAGCAACCGAGAGACCTGGCTCGACGACATTGCAGCAACCCCCTTCATGGTGCGGGTGCTTCCGCCAGGAACGATGGAGGAATACGTGACAACCAGTGAACAGTCGACCGCCGAGCCCGGCCGGTCCGAAGACGGTGACGTGCCCGGCTCTCCAAGCGAGCCCATGATCTCCCTGCGCGACGTCCACAAGGTCTACCGCCTGCGCAGCGGCAAGGAGGTGCGCGCCCTGGACGGGCTCAGCCTCGACGTCGCCGCCGGCTCCATCCACGGCATCGTCGGCACCTCCGGGGCCGGCAAGTCCACGCTCGTGCGTTGCCTGACCTCCCTGGAGCGCCCCACCAGCGGCCACGTGAGCGTCGCCGGCCAGGACATGACCGCCCTGTCGGCCAGCCAACTGCGCGAGGCCCGACGCCGCATCGGCATGGTCTTCCAGCACGCCAACCTCCTGGACCAGCGCACCACGGCGCAGAACATCGCCTACCCGCTGGCGCTCGCGGGCGTCCCCGGCGGGAGGCGCCACCCGGTCGTCAAGCGCATGCTCGACCTCGTGGGCCTGGCCGACCGCGGCGGCTCCTACCCGTCCCAGCTCTCCGGCGGCCAGAAGCAGCGCGTCGGCATCGCCCGGGCGCTGGCCGACGACCCGGCCGTCCTCCTGTGTGACGAGCCCACCTCCGCCCTGGACCCGGAGACCACCCGCTCCATCCTCGACCTCATCAAGAATGTCCGCGACACCCTGGGCCTGACCGTCATCATCATCACCCATGAGATGAGCGTGGTCCGCCAGGTCTGCGACTCCGTCAGCCTGCTTGAGGCCGGCAAGATCGTGAGAGCGGCCGCCTGGAGGACATCGTGCTCGACGTCGACTCCCGGCTCTCACGCGAGATCGTGCCCTTCCCGAAGGTGCCCGAGGCCGCCGTCGCCCACGAGGGAGAGCGTCATCGACGTCTCCATCACCGCCCACCCGGGTCAGCCGGCCGCCGTCGCCCTCATGTCCATGGTGGCCGAGCTCGGCGGGGACATCGCCGCCGGCGTCTTCGAGACGATCGGGCAGGCCCAGATCGGGCGCCTGGCGGTCACCGTCCCCGCGTCCGAGACTGAACAGGCCGTGAGCACCTTGCGCCACGCCGGTATTGCTGCGGAGGTCCGCTCATGAACTCGATCCTCCTTCCGCTGAGCCAGGCGGCCGCCGTGCCGAGCAGCCGCACCTGGTTCGACAACCCGGCCATCCAGAACAAGCTCGGCTACGCCCTCGTTGAGACCCTGGCGATGACCTTCGTATCCGGGGCCATCACAGTCATCCTCGGGCTTCTGCTGGGGCTGGCCCTGGTCTCCACCGGCAAGCGGGGCCAGTTCCGCAACCCGACCCTGTACTGGGTGCTCTCCCAGATCGTCAACATCGGGCGCTCCATGCCCTTCATCATCCTCATGGTGGCCCTCATCCCGCTCACCCGGCTGCTCGTGGGTACCTCCCTGGGGTGGCAGGCGGCCTGCGTGCCGCTGACCATCGGCGCGATCCCCTTCTACGCGCGCCTGGTGGAGACGGCCATCAACGACGTCGACCGCGGCAAGGTCGAGGCCGCCCTCATGATGGGGGCCTCCGGGCGGCAGATCACCTGGGGGGTCCTCGTGCGCGAGGCCCTGCCGATCCTCATCCAGTCGGCCACCGTCACCATCATCACCCTCCTGGGCTACTCCGCCATGGCCGGCGCCGTGGGCGGCGGCGGTGGGTGACCTCGCCATCCAGTACGGCTACCAGCGCAACCAGGTGGACGTCATGGTCATCACCGTGGTCGTCATTGTCGGCATCGTCGGCATCATCCAGCTGGTCGGCGACATGCTCAGCCGGCTGGTGAACCACCGCTGAGGCGATCACCAGCCGGGTAGGCGCGCTGAGCCGCCCAGAACCGGGCAGCCGCGCCGTCGGCCCCAGCACTGTTCACGACTTTCCTCTCTCCCGTCACTGGGGCCGCCCGGCCCCGCGAAAGGAAAACCACCATGTCCTCCTTTCATCTCCCGGCGCACCGTCATCGCCGGTGGCCTGGCCACCGCCGCCGCCCTCACCCTGGCCGCCTGCGGCTCCAAGTCCGGTAAGGGCGAGGTCAGGGCATCAAGGTCGACGGCGACACCGCCACGATCACCATCGGTGCCACCCCAAGCCCCACGTCGAGATCCTCAAGTGGGTCCAGGACAACCTCACCAAGGGATCCGGCATCAAGCTGGACATCAAGGAGATCAACGACTACCAGACGCCCAACTCCTCGCTGGAGGACGGCTCGCTGGCCGCCAACTTCTACCAGACCCCCAACTTCCTGGCTCAGCAGAACAAGGAGAAGGGCTACGACTTCGTCTCCATCGCCGATGTCCACATCGAGCCCATGGGTATCTACACCTCCAAGGGCTACAAGGACGTCAAGGACATCAAGGAGGGCGGCACGATCGTCCTCAACAACGACCCGGCCAACACGGCCCGCGGCCTCAAGCTCCTGGCCCAGGCCGGGCTCATCGAGCTGGACAAGTCCGCCGAGCTGCCCAGCGACACCGACGTGACCTCCAACCCCAAGAAGCTGAAGTTCACCACGGTTGACGGCGCCCAGGTCTACAAGTCGATGCCGGACGCCGAGGCCGCGGTCATCAACGGCAACTACGCCATTGACGCTGGGCTGAACCCCAAGAAGGACGCGCTCGTCCTGGAGAAGGGCGGCAAGGACTCCGAGTACCCCAACCAGCTCGTCGTGCGCAAGGACGACAAGGACAACGAGCACCTCAAGAAGCTCGCCAAGCTCCTCAACGACGACAAGCTGCGTGACTACATCAACAAGACCTGGCCCGACGGGGCGGTCGTCGCGGCGTTCTGACGTCGGAAAGCTGCGGCTGAGGGCAGGTTGAGGTCCGTGCGCGGGGCCGGTTGTGGTTGGTCGAAGGCCGACTGCGACCGGCCCTCGTGTTAGTGCCGGCGGGGTGGGGCGCACGGGGTGTGGGCGGATGTGCGGCTCGGGCGGGTGCAGGCATGCGGTGCTGTCGGGTGCGCTCCGCGCGTCCGGGGACATTTCCTTGCGGCCGGGGACAATCTTGTGCGGCCGGGGGTCTTCGACGCCGTCGGGGACGGGAATCCTGTCCCCGAACGCGCGGACTGTCCCCGGCTGGAACGGACCGCACCCGGCCGCGTGGAATGTCCCCGGCGGCCTGGGGTTGGAGGACGATCCCTGGCACTCGTGGACCGTGCAGGTGAAGCCCGTTGTTGAAGCCCGCGGTGCGTCCGTTCTAGCGCCGGCGGAAGCGACACGCCTGTGTCGACGCCCAGTGAGGTCTACACTCAAAGTCGCTCAAAACGATCAATTCGAAAAACAGCGAGCGAGCAGTAAGGGTTGGAGTGTGCCATGACCGTGACGATGGAGAGCAAGACCTACCTTCCTGAAGAGGATGTCACCGGGCGCTTCGCCGAGTTGGTGACGGAACTGAGACATCCTCCGGTGCGCGCCCCGGCTGACTGTCAATGGAGACGATTGACCTCCCTCCTGCGGTGGCTGAGGCTCTTCTACAGGTCGTGGACGCGATGCGGCGGGGGCTCGCAGTGACGGTGGCGCCGCAGGGCCAGCGTCTGACGACGCAGGAGGCGGCTGACATGCTGGGCATCTCTCGGCCGACGTTGGTCAGGATGCTGGAGGCCGGCGAGATTCCGTTTGAGAAGGTCAGACGGCATCGTCGCTTGTTCCTCACTGACGTGCTGGAGTTCCGTGAGCGTCAGCGGCGGGTGGCGCATGAGGCTCTGTCGGATATGGTGGCCGACGCTCAGGCGATGGGCGCCTACGACGAGGACCCTGCTGAGGCGCACCAAGTCCTCAAGAACCTCCGCTCCCTGGACTGACCGATGGCGTTCTCCGCGGTACTCGATGCCTGCGTGCTGGTTCCCAGCACGCTGCGAGACGTTCTCCTTGAGGCCGCTGTCCGGCAGGTCTACAGACCTTTGTGGAGTGAAAAAGATTGAGGAGGAGGTTGAGGAACGGTACTTCGGCTGCATGCACGGCGTGGTAGGGATGAAGGGAGTCTCGTGGCTACGTCAAACGACTTCGGCGGCAGATGAACCTGGCTCTGCCAGATGCCCAGGTGCAGGACTGGGAGGCTCTTCTCCTTCGGTCCCCTGACTCCCGGATCCTGGAGACCGGCACGTCGTCGCAGCGGCTCTCATGGGACGTGCGGACGTCATCGTCACGTTCAATCTCAGGACTTCGACGACGCAGCTCTTCCTGGTGAGTTGTTTGCTCAATCTCCAGACGAGTTTCTTCTTGATGTGCTGGGCTGTACCCCGAGGCGGTTCGGAACGTGTTCACAACAGTGGTATCCCGGACCGGTCGTAAAGGGACCTCGCTGGACTGTCGATGACCTGCTCACCCGCCTCGAGAAAGAGAAACTGAACGACTTCGTTGCCGCCTGCCGCCAGGAACTGACACTCTAAGGCGTCGGAAAGCTGTCTCGCGTCATTCGGTTCTCGCAGCGACCGTGCCTTGCGGCCCGCCGGCTGCGGTCCGGGTTCAGACCTGACTCGTGACACTTTGGTGGGGTCTGGGTTTTGAGGTGGGTTTTTCGTTGGTATTCCGTCATGTTGGGAGGGTGTGCTGGCACACTAAGCGGCCGGTAGGGTGGGGTGGTGAGCCCGTTTCTGCGTAAGGTCAAGACTGCTTCAGGAGCGATGGCGGTACAGATCGCGGTCAGGGAAGGACGCCGGGACAAGGTCATCGAGCACCTGGGCTGGGCCTGTCAAGTTGTTTGTGTATGTGGTGTGGGTTACAGGTGGGGGTTGATTCGGTCGGGGTAGGCCAGGGACAGCTGTTGGAGGGCTTGCTTCCAGTTGGTGGTTATTGCGCCCTCGATCAGTCTGCCGGTGGTCGCGCTCTTGCTGGCCCGTCCTTTCTGCTGCTCCTTTTGCCGTTGTCGGGCTCTCTTGTCCTCGATGTTGCAGATAGCCAGCTTTCGGCAGCTTGACCGCTGCCTCGTCGGAGGGGAAGTGACCCCGGTTCCTGGTGACCTTGCGCAGCTGGTAGTTCAGCGACTCGATCGCGTTGGTGGTGTAAATGACCCGTCGCACCATCGGCGGGAAGGCCAGGAAGGGAGTGAATCGCTCCCAGGAGTCGGTGAGGTCCTGACCGCGGCCGGGTAGCGCTGTCCGAGCTCACTGGCCTCGAAGGTCTCCAGGGCCTCCCATGCGGCCTCTCGCTGGGGGCCTGGTAGATCGGCCTGAGCCGCTGCCACGGCCTTGCGGTCGCTGTGGGACACGAACCTCGTGGCGGCCCGGATCAGGTGGACTACGCATGTCTGGACCGTCGCCTGGGGCCAGGTCGCCTCAATCGCCTCGGGCAGCCCCGTCAGCCCGTCACATTCCCCCGCGCGCTTCGCTCCCGTGCGGGAGGTGCCCCCTTTACGATCAGCACGTCCTTGATACCGCGGTTGGCCAGCTCGGCGCACACCTGGGCCCAGAACCTGGCCCCCTCGCTGGCCTGGACCCAGATGCCCAGGACGTGCTTGATCCCGTCCATGTCCACGCCTACCGCGATATGCGCGGCCTTGTTGGTCACGTGAGCCCCGTCGCGGACCTTGATCATGATGGCGTCGAGGTAGATCACCGGGTAGAGGCCATCCAGTGGCCGGTGCTGCCAGGCCAGTACCTCCTGGCTGATCTGGTCGGTGATCTTGCTGATCGTCTCATGACTCAGATCAGTGCCCAACGTAGAGGCCAGATAGTGCTGGATGTCCCGCACTTCTCAATCCCCCCGGCGTACAGGCTGATGATCATCGCATCGAGCCCATCGAGCCGGCGCTGCCCCTTGGGCACCAGCATCGGCGTAAATGTCCCGGCCCGGTCTCGTGGAACGTCCAGATCCACATCCCCAACCTCGGTGGAGACCGTCTTAGAACTGGTCCCGTTACGCGAGTTGGGAAACGCCGCCGCGTCCGGATCCCCCCGGTCATAACCCAGGTGCTCAGTGAGCTCAGCAGCCAACCCCCGCTCCAGAGCCGCCTTGACCACACCGGCCAGCACACCATCAGACCCGGTCAACGGCGCTCCGGCATCAACCTGAGCGAAGATCCCCTCCAGGGCCCCTGAAGCCTTCAGCTCCTCAGCGACCCGCCGCTGACGAGCACGCTCCTCCTCGCGCTCATCCCTACTACTCACATCCATGCTCACAGTCTCATCTCCTCAAGGCTCAGATCACACCCCTCACACAAACAATCTGACACCCTCCGGGTGACCGGCTCTACCGGGCCCGGCGCATCCTGCTGACCGGGGCTGGTCTGCTCACCGATGCCCAGGCCGAGCGTCTCGAGGCCCTGTTCGCTGATGATCGCCACGCCGCGGTCCAGGCCTCCTGGGGCGTCTACCAGCGCCTCATCCAGGCCTACCGCACCGAGGAGGCGGGTCTGGGAAAGTACCTGATGCAACAGCTCATCGACTCCCTGAGGCAGGCCGTCCCCAACGGGCTGGAGGAGATCCAGACCCTGGCCAGAACCCTGATCAGCCGCAGCCAGGACGTCCTGGCCTACTTCGACCGCCCCCGTACCTCCAACGGCCCCACGCCAAGCCATCAACGGACGCCTGGAGCACCTCGCGGCATCGCCCTGGGATTTGCGCAACCTCACCAGCTACACCATCCGCAGCCTCATCCACACCGGCCGCCTCAAAGACCACCTGACAGCAACCACCTAAAACCAGGCAATAAGCCCCACCTACCACACCCTCAAACACGAAGAGCCATCTTAGCCTCCCGCGGCGCCGCGGTAAAGCACACCAGGAACTCGACGATCGCCGCTGTCCCATCCACTGCCAGCCAAGACAGCATGTGCATGGTGAAGGCCAGGTCCGCCTTCGACTTCGAGGGCCAGCACACCGCTGGGGAAGCGCGGGTCGTTGATGAGACCGGATCGTCCTTGCCGATCCACTTCGTCGAGTACGGCGGGTTGGAGACGATTGCCTTGAAGGTCTCATCGTCCCAGTGTGCCGGGTCCGTGAGCGTGTCCCCGTGGGCGATGCTGAAGTCGGCGAAGTTGATGTCGTGCAGGAACATGCTGATCCGACACAGGTTGTAGGTGGTCAGGGTTGATCTCCTGGCCGAAAGAACCCTCCGCACGTTCTCCTTACCGAGCACCTTTGCGAACTTCAGTAGCAGGGAGCCCTGAGCTGCAGGCCGGGTCGTAGACCGTACCGAAGTGGATACAAGGGCTTGTGGAGTGCGGATGACACCGATGGGGCGAGAGACCAGCTGCCACTAGGCAAAACGCGCGGTAGCGCGAGCCGTCAAGCGGCCTACCTGGACGATACGGCTCCGGCATCCACCATAGCTGCGTGGCGTAGCCGGGCATCGTGAACCGCGGTGGTACGGCCAGGCGTGGAGCGCCAAAAGGTATGGCAAGCGTCAAATAGTGCCTCTCTCACATTCCTCATCACCGAGAATCGAGGTGCTGAGTCCCGACTGCATATGCACGTGTCATCAGCTAGGGTGATGCATAGGCATGTTCACGACCTCCCAGTTGATGCTGAAGAGCACCTGGTGGGACTGGTTTTGCTTGGAGAGCATCTTGTGCGCTGTCGAGCAGTTGATCGGACTCGTCACGGAGGCGGTTCCGCTCCTTACGGTATTCATCCTCGGCATCGTCAGCCTTGCGTCGCCATTGGCGTGCTTCCTGCTTGAGCTTTTAGTTCTTGGGTAGCGTTCGAGGGCCTTGCAGAGCTTCCTTGTTTGCGGTGGCTTCCTTGGCTGGTACTCGCGGATCTTCGCGTCGTACGTCGCTTTGAGGTCGAGCCGTGACGCGTCGAGGTGCTTCTTGCTCAAGGAAGAAGCGCGCGTTGCGGTCTTCGACGTCCCCCTAAGCTCCTCCAGCTCCTTTGCGATGACTTTGGCGAAACCACTGGTTTCGACTTGGTCGGCAGTGCTGTCGGTGCAGTGCAGGTCGAGGAGGTCTCGTATCTGCTCGTGGTCCATGGGGTGCCGTCATCAAAGAACCCAGCAGTCAGCAGGGTAGGGACTCACGCAGCTGCTGGCTTCCCTGCCTTCATGGTGAAGCTGGCTCTTCAACACGTAGCCTTCCTCGCTTGTGGCGCAGGCGTTTTGCAATGGCGGTTGCGCGCTCTGAGCTGCTGATCTTGAAGGTGAGTCTTGCTGGTGGGGTTGCATGGGTTTTCGCTGCGTCGATCACCCAGGCAAACAAGTCGCTGGTGTACCGGTACTGGTGTGCGCCCTTTCGAGGTTCCGATTTGAAGTAGTAGTCGCCAACGGGAATGCCCGCTTGTGGCGGCTCGTGGAGTGTGAACTGGGTGCCCGACTCGTTGAAGTTCGCCATATCTTCCAGCTCGTGGCGGGTGACTCGGATGAGTAGGCGTTCGAACGCGTTGAGCACCACACCGGTCTGGGCGTCGTAGAACTTGGAGTTTGTCGCGTACTTTCGGGTCGAGGTTGTCGAAGACTTTGCCCGTGTCCTCTTCATTTCACGGTTGATTTGTTTCGAGTACCGTTCCTCGAGTTCCTAAACGCTGCATCGATCTCGGCAGCTGTTTTGCAGTTGTCCAAGATGCCAGCGATCATTTTCTCGAAGTCGAGACCGTCTTCGATCTGCCCTAGGACCTCATCTGACGCGCCGAACACGGACGTGAAGGCTGGGAATTTCTCGCTCAGTAGTTCGAGGATGCGTTCTTCTGCAAGGTTGCCCTTGTTGGAGAGTTCACCACGATGACGTTGTGCTTCGCCCGAACCGGTGCACGCGGCCAATACGCTGCTCGATACGCTGCGGGTTCCACGGGCAGGTCGTAGTTGACGAGCATGGAGCAAAACTGAAGGTTGATACCTCAGCGGCAGCTTCGGTGGCGATCATCAATCGGCCACGGTCACGGAACTCATCAACGAGCTTTACGGCGGTCAGCAGCAGCGATACCGGTGACGAGGTCACCGCCGTGGTTTTCCTTTTAGCCACTTGTCGTAGATCCGTTTCGATTCCGGGCTGTCGTTACTGCCGTTGAACAGGATCAGCCCTTCACCCCACCAGCATCGGTCAATGACCGGGCGAGGTAATTTTGGGTGACGGTCGAGTCGGTGAAGATGATCGCTTTTCGGGTGCACCAATCTCCTGGAGCTTCTCGAAGCCTTGCTCAGTGCGTCGAAGAGTTTGACAGCCTTCTGGTTGACCGTGATCGACCGCGCCAGGCCGGCAAAGCCGCGCAGCTCGTTCACCTCATCCAGCATCTCGGCACGCTGACTGGGTTGATCTGCTCGACGCTGGTGTCGGTGTTGGCTTCGCTGGCTTCTCGCACCTCACTCGTGAGGGTCGGGGTCATCGACAAGACCGCCCGCGTCATTACGCCCTACGTCCAGCCTTCACTTCTGACTCGAGACGGTCCGCGATCCTCTCCAGCGTCGTGGCAACCGCGAAAGACGAAGAGCCGAGCCGTTTACGCAAGATCAGTGCCGACAGGGTGCCGTTGGGACTTGGCGAAGGCCCACAAGAACGGGCGCTGCAAGTACTCGTTGATCTTGTCGTACAGCTGGATCTCTTCGGGGCTGAGCGTGAAGGCGACCGTTAGAGGCATCCGCTGGGTGAAGCGAAATGTACTTATCTGCGTCCTTGCGTAGCGTGCGTTTGGCGATACGTGCCACTCGTGCCTCCAGGTCGTCGTTACCGACTCCTGGGGTGGTCGAGGTAGCGTTCCCTGAATGCGTCCAGGAGTGGAAGTAGTTAGGGTGCGAACACGCTGACCAGCCCGTAGAGCTCTTCCAGACGGTTTGTAGCGGGGTTGCGGTCAGCATCCCGTTTTACCTGCGGTCTGACAGATCCGGGCAACATTGCCCGCGATCTTCGCTTGTCCCGTCCAGTGGGAGCGCAAACCAGTGCGCTTCATCGCACACCACCAGATCCCATGTACGGATGAGCTTGTGGGTTTGGGAGTTTGCGAACTCGTAGGAGCAGATAAGGATCTCGTCACGGCCACCTGGGGCGATGAGCGTGTCGATGTTCTTACTGTCCATCAACGTGGCAGGCAGCGCGAACTTCTCACTCAGCTCCTGCTGCCACTGCTGACGCAGTGAGGGACGGGGCGATGATGAGAATGCGGCGTTGACGCTGTGCCCAGTACTGGCTGATGACGATCCGGCCTCGATCGTCTCTGCCGAGGCCGACCTCGTCAGCCAGGATCACCCCGTCCGTGAACGGGGTCTGCAACGCGAACAGTGCCGCATCCACCTGGTGAGGCTTGGGCTCCACCTGGGCATCAAACAGCAGACCTGCTAACCGACCAACATGATCGGACGCGTAGGAACGATCCAGCTCGTGGGCATAGAACTTGGCCTGATAGTCACTTAAACGCCGCAACACGCATTCGTCTCCTAGATTGCCCAGCGATCAGGAGAACTCACTGCGTAGTCCACGCCGATGGCCTCGAAGTGCTTCATCGCTGCTGTGATCTTCGCGTTCTCGCTCGGGCGACGCTTCGAAGGATCTTGGCTGGACTTCGTCTCACGAACCAAATACAAGTGCTCGATCCCATCTTCGACCTTGATGATCGCCCAGTCCGGGTTGTAGTCCCCGACCGGAGTGGGGATGCGGAACTTGTCGGGCAGCTTCATGAACAGTTTGATGTCCTCACGCCCATCCAAGTATTGGGCGAACTGTTTCTCCACCGCCGAGTCGAAGACCACATAATCGAAGTCGGTCTTCTCCTTATTGGTCACCTTGTAGAGCTGGTCGATAAAACGGTCCTTCTCCTCGAGTCCATCGGCCTGTAGCTCACGTAGCTCGTAGATGCTGCCACCGATCGGCTCATACTGGATCCCTTCGATGAGGGTGTGAGCAAGCTCGGTTTCGATACACCCGGTGATCATCTTGATGTAGTCATTCGGGTTCGTCAGAAACTCACCTACACGCCCCGAACCCAGCAGAATGTCGATGATTGTTTTACGGGTCAGCGAAGTGGATTCCTGGAGCTGCAAGATAATGTCAGGCAACAGGTAGGGACTTTTTGAGTACCTCGCCGCAGGGACCCAAGAACCGAACCTTTCGGCTCACCTCGGGTGAGCTCCAGCCCCGTGCGTGTGACCTGGATACGGATCGGATGAATCTCTGGGGCTTCCTTGATTCTTGTCACACATCGTCGAACCAGGTCAGCACGATCTAGGCTCACCCGGTACGTGGTGCGCGATGTAATCTTCTCCCAGAACTCCTCAAACTCAGGCGTGGCATACACCTGTTTGTTCAGCGAGCGAACCACACGCTTACGCTTGGGCTTGACCAGCACTTCGATCTTGCACCGTTCAACCAGGTCAATGACTTCTTGCTCGTAGTCGGCGTACTGTTCAGGTAGCCCGACCGTAAAACCGAGTTGTTCTGGCACCCACGTGCCCAAGACCTCACCGGCATCGTTGATGTAACCACGCTCGTGCAAGGACTCCCAGATTTCAGCGGAGCGGCGCGTGCCAAGGCGGGATTCCTTACCGTTTTCAACGATTGGCAGCTCAGCGAACTCAGTCTTACGCACGTAACCAACGGCAACACCGGCACGCTTGTACTCGTCCTGCAGTGCAGCGGCGAACGCCCCATACGACTCATTCGCCACGACCGTCAACTGTGCGGTACCGGCGTCCTTGACGCGCTCACCATCCTGGTTAACCGGCAGGCGCAAACCGCGCCCGATCGTCTGACGGCGTTCTGTCTCGCTGGACATGTCGCGCAGGGTGCAGATCTGGAACACGTTCGGGTTATCCCAACCTTCACGTAGCGCCGAGTGGGAAAAAATGAACCGAACCGGCTCATCCATGCTCAGCAACCGAGCCTTGTCCTTCATGATCAGCTCATAGGCGTCATCATCAGCCTTTGTCTTGCCCGAGGAGTCCTTGAACGTCATCTGCGCAGCCTTGCCCTTGCCCCGCTTCATCTGAGCAAAATAGCCCGACCTTGCCTCGACCGGATCGGCAGGCAAAAACACATGAGAGGCAGAGCTCTTCGCCCGCTCCTCCTGATAGATAGCATCAAACCAGGTTGCGAAATCACCGTTGGCGTCCAGGTTATTGATGCCCTCACCCAGGTAGGAGGCGACTTTGTCGATGAAGAACAGCGACAACACCTTGATTCCCTGGGGGTACTTTGTTCCTCTTTCCGGATGTGCTCGCGCACGGTCTCGCGGATCATCGCCTGGAAGACAGCGGCTTGGTTACCGCCAATCTCTTCCCCTACGCGCAGATAGCCGTAGTTGGTCAGCTCAATCTGCTCAGGGCATCACGCTGATCTCGTTGATCCGCCAATCCCCTCATACGCCGGGTTACCGCCAGAGACCGCTCAAGGTCAGCACCCTGAGTCGCGGTAACCTTCGCTTCGCGTACGAGCCATCCTCTTACGACAAATCAACTCCAGGCCAGCTTTGAAGGTCGGGTCACGCTTGACCTCAAGCAGCTTCACATACGGTTTAACCGCGCTCCCGAGCTCTTGCGCATCCGAAACAACGATCTTCTTCACCAGCTCCAGCCGATGCGCATCCAACGGATCCAACCGGTACACGATATTGCGGGTCATGCGGTGCGTGGCAGAGTACCGCAACGTACACATCGGGTTCAGGTCAGCCACAGCAGACTGCGCGAGTAGCGACTCCATGTTCTGCGGCTCGTCCATAATCACAATCGGCCGGGTCGCCTGCAAATAATCCAACGGACGCAGCCCTGAAAGTTTGTCGCGCTGTTGGTGAATGATCCGAGTGTTCTTATCACCACGGATCGAGTCGATCGTCATCACCAAGAACTGCAAAGACGTAGCCGTAGCAAAATCACGCACGTCCTCAGCCCGGTCACCAGAGTAGACGGTGTAGTCCATGTTGATCTGCGGGTACAGGTGGCGGAAGTGCTCCCGCATCAACTGGATGCTGCCTTTCACACCCTCACGGATCGCCACCGACGGCACCAAAATGATGTACTTATTGAACTTATACTTCGTGGCCAGCTCAAAGGCCGTGCGCAGATAGACATACGTCTTACCCGTACCGGTCTCCATCTCGATATCGAACTGCAACCCATCAACTAAGCCGTCGTTGATTTCCAAGCCATTCCGGTCCTGAACACTCTGCAGGTTCTCCAAAAACCGTGTCTTCATCGAGGACAAGATTGTTGCCGTATGCGCCGATCTCTAAGAAAACGTCGAAGGCTTCCTGACCACCGACATCTGGTAAATCGAGCGTCTGCTGTGGTGGAAAGGTACCGCAGGTTGGTGAGAAGCTGGTGCGTCAGCTGGTTGCCCATCAAACATGTCAGTAACGGCCTCGATGGCACTAGTTTGGTACGGCTGGCGCGGGTCAAACTGGAATTTCATGGAACTCGAACCCTCCTACGCCGTCCACAGATCAACGTTGCGCGTGCGGCACTCCTGCACCAGATTCGTTTTCAACTCGTCATTGCCCTGGAATGCATCCTCCAGAACCACCAGACGCTCCGGCTCCTCGACCGACGAGCGCGCAGCTGATCCAGTGTCGGCTGGGTGTGTTCATCCATAAGCCAGCACCAAAGCCATCAGCCACACTGAACACGCTCAGACCAGCAACCTCAACGGCCTCGATCTTCTCCGTCAACGAGAACCCAAGCTTCAACAGCACCTCAGTCAAGAGCGCTTCGGGTCGGGCATGATCGTCAGCCGAGTCAGCCAAGTCAGCAAACAAACCGACTAGCTCGTCCTCGGAGAGTCCAGAGTCCGCCCTCCACTTCGTAAAGTTGGTGTCCACAAGCTTGTAAGCGCGGAAACCAACATCGGGGGAATCTGGGCGACCATCAAGCTTGCTTGACTCCTCCTCAAGGATCTTCTCTCCCGCACGGCGGATACGCTCGCGCGAAATATCAGCGATCGTTTCAAACCCAGCTTCTCGGGCAACGGAGCCTTCCGGAGTAGGCTCAGGCAACTGCACCGAAATACAGCGCCGATTCCCGCCGTCCTCAGTATTAAGGACTGTTACGGCATGAGCTGTCGATCCAGAACCTGCAAAAAAGTCCAGAATTATTGCGTCTTTGTTTTCTTTAGCCGTCACTGACTTGATTAGAAAGCGCAATAATGTCGTTGGTTTTGGGTGATTAAATACAGGACTTCCAAAAATACCGCGAATCTCTGCGTTGCCCGCCAAAACGTCCCCAACAATCTCCCTTGGGATGAGTGTTGTTGAGGGCCAAATCGGAGGTTGAAGTCTTTTTCGAGTATGGAACAAATCCATCCCCCTTTGATTACAATCTTTGTTCCTTCTTGTGCCTGTTGCTCGAGGTAGTCTTGCGACCAAATCATCCGCCCGGTTAGGCGGAAATCATTCAATGCACGTCCGTTATGGACTACCAGGTCATCTTCAAGCGTGTATCCAGTCGAACGCTCTCCGGCATCATATGTGCCATCCGCAAGGCGGAATTCCACCCAGTCAGGAGAGAACTGAAGGGTTGATGGTTTCATTGAGTTTTTTGTTAACGACGGGAGCCCTTCCGTAACCTTTTGCATGCCCACCAGTTCTGGAAGGAAGGCTTTTTGCGAGCATAGCAAAGAATATGTTGTGCATTCTCGCGTTCAACTCGGGAGCTATTGTCGGGCCGAAAATTGCTCTCCAAATGTAATTCTCGATGAAGTTTGCCTCACCAAATATCTCGTCCAAAAATCAAGCGCAGGTTAGCGACCTCACTGTCATCAATCGATATAAAAATGATTCCATCGTCGTCGAGAAGATTACGGGCTAGTTTGAGGCGCGGATACATCATGTTTAGCCAGTTGGGTGAAAGCGGCCATCTGACTCGGTATTAGTGGAAAGCTTTCCCGCTTCATCAACCTGACGAGTGAGTTCTAGGTACGAGCCAATCGAGTCTGCGTAGTCATCGCTGTAGACGAAGTCGTTACCCGTGTTGTACGGCGGGTCAATGTAGATCACTTTGATCTGGCCGTAGTAGTGCTTCTGGAGGACTTTCAGGACTTCGAGGTTGTCGCCCTCAATGAACACGTTCTGGGTGGTATCCCAGTCGACGGATTTTTCTTTGTCAGGCTGAAATGTTGCCGTCGTCGGTGTTTGCGCTGCACGGATGGCTTGTGCCTTGCCTGGCAAGTCAGCCCGAACCTCTCACGGGTGTCATCAACATCGACTCCGAGGATGGTTTTGAGCTTCTCGATGTCAACTTTTCCGTCCGCCACGATTTCCGGGAACAGTTGAGCGAGTTTGTTCGCCGCCTCTGTCGTGAAGTCGGGTGTTGTGCTTGGGACTTGATTGATCGTGTCTGACATTGATTGCTCCGTTACTTAGAAGATTGAATTCTGGGTGTGACTATGCGTGCTCATGGTTTTCGCCGCCTGTACTTCCCTGTGAGGTTGTGAATGCGGCTGGCGGGGTTTGGCCGTTCAGGGCGTGTGGGGTCAGTGGTGATTGTAGTGGGTGGGAGCCAGGTCTGGTAGGCGGCTTCGCGCTGGGTCTGGCTGGTGTAGGTGTGAGCGTAGGCCCACTCGAGGGCCAGAGTACGGTTGAAGCGCTCGACCTTGCCGCATGTCTGGGGCCGGTAGGGGCGGGTGTAGCGGTGCTTGGCGCCGGCTGCGGACAGGACCTGGTTGAAGGCCCGTGTGCGGTAGCAGGCCCCGTTGTCGGTCAGGACGGCCTGGACGGTGACGCCCAGGTCCTTGAAGAACGTGTTGGCGCGCTGAATGAACCCGGCGGCGGTGTCCTTGCGCTCATCATCGAGGATCTCGGAGTAGGCCACGCGCGAGTAGTCGTCTATCGCGTGGTGGATGTACCGATAGCCTCCCACCGGGCTGCCCTGACGGCGGGTGCGGGTCTTGGCGCGGTCCGCGGCCAGGGCGGGCTCTGTGCCCCGTCCGTGAGCGCGCCAGCCCCCGGCCGTCGGGGATGCGGCTGAGCTTGTTGATGTCGAGATGGACCAGCTCCCCGGGACTGGTCTTCTCATAGCGCACCGGCGGCCGGCGGCGCACCGCCAGCCCGGTGGCCTGGTCCACCTCCCTCAGGCGGGGCATGTCGTAGCGGGTCAGGATGCGCCCCACGGTGGAGCGCGCCAGGCCCAGGTGGTAGGCGATGCGGTGGGGTCCCCACCGGCGGTTGAGCCTCAAGGCGATGATGCGCCGCTCAGTGCGCCTTGCCAGCCTCCCTGGGCTGCGGTGGGGACGGCAGGAGCGGTCCTCCATGGGCTGGCCGGCCCGGTAGACCCACCCACCGGCTGACGGTGGCCGACGAGACCTGGAAGCGCTCGGCCACCCGGCGCACGGGCCAGCCTTCTTCTACCACCAGATGAGCAAGACGACGGCGCCCCTCAGGGGCCAGCGGTGCGTTAGCGTGGGTCATGAAGGCCTCCGGTCAGCGATGCGAATGTGTCAACCCACATCCTGCCGGAGGCCTTCACACAACCTCAGCCCCGTTCACAACCTCCCAAGGAAGTACACCTAGTCGTGTCCACACCCCGAAAGTCATCTGAGCGACAACATCGTCATGGGTGGGTGACGTGTCATGGCGAGGATGGCTTGCTGGCCGTCGCCTCGCCTCATTGGCTGCGCTTGTACGGGCTTCAGAGATATTTCTGCCGATGATGGCGTAGATCTCGTCTGCGGCGCCGTTGGGGCAAGTCCAGTCTCTGGAGTAGCGGCTTCCGTCTGGTCGCACCTGTGAGGCGTTCCAGGTGCAGAGTTGCCGATCGATTGCGTTGCGTACGGCAACTTCCACGTAGGCGATGTGAGAGTGCCAAGCGCCTGCGAGCTTGTTGCTCCACTCATAGAGCTCCGCTGCTCGCTGGGGGTTTCCTGTGGCTGCGTCCATGTACGTCTGGTGACGTGCCGAACCGAGCAGTTCCAGGAGCGCGTTCTCGCGAGACATGGGTACATAATAGTGTGTTAGCCTAGGCAGGCATCGAGCACCGGGCCTGGACCGGTGCGCTTACTCCGGCGGCCCCGCACCTGAGGTGCGCGGCCGCTTGTTTGTGCTGATGGCCGATCTGCGCTGGTTGGGAAGACCGGCGTGCCGGTCGCCGGAGGCGCGGCGAGCGGGGCGGCCTGTGCGAGTACCCCACTCATGGCCGGGACCTCGTCGCGTCCCGGGGACAATCTCGTGCGGACGGGGACCTTCGGCGCCGTCGGGGACGGGATTCCTGTCCCCGAACGCGCGGACTGTCCCCGGCTGGAGCGGACCGCACCCGGCCGCGTGGAATGTCCCCGCCGGTTCGGGGACGGCGGGGTCAGGCGGCGATGGCGGCGCCCAGGAGGATGAGGCGCAGTGCCCGCTCGGTGGCGTCGGTGACGAGCTCGTCGGCGCGGGGAGACGGCCTCGGTCAGGTCCATGGGGACCGGGATGATGCCCATGACGGCGTCGATCCCGGCGGCGTGGACGGCGTCGGAACCCTGGCCGATGGAGCCGGCCAGCGCGATGACCGGTTTGCCGGCCAGCTTGGCCCGCCGTCCCACCTCGGCGGGAATCTTGCCGCGCGGTGTCTGGAAGTCGACGGCGCCCTCGGCGGTGATGACCAGGTCGGCTCGGGCGATCTGGGCATCGAGGTCGACGCCGCACAGGTCGGCATCCATGAGGACGTCGAAGCGCGAGCACAGTCTGGCCCCCAGCCCCGCGGCGAGCCCGGCCCCGAGGCCTCCCGAGGCACCGGTCCCGGGGCCGGTGAGCAGGTCGCGGTGGGCGGCCTGGGCCGGGAATGCCTCGGTGAGGAGGCCGGCCCAGTGGACCAGACCCGCCTCGAGCGCCTCCACCTGCGCGGGGCTCGCCCCCTTCTGCGGCCCGAACACGCGGGCCACGCCGCGCTCACCGGTGAGGAGGTTGTGCATGTTGCCGGCCACGAGGACCTCGACGTCGCGCAGGCGGGGGTCCATGCCGGAGGTCTCGATCCGCTGGATCCGGGCCAGGTTCGAGCCGATCGGGTCGATCTCATCACCGCCTGTGTCCAGAAGCCGGGCGCCCAGGGCGACGAGCGCGCCGGCCCCGCCGTCGCAGGTCCCCGAGTCGCCGCAGCCGATGATGATGCGCCGGGCCCCGTTGTCGAGGGCCACGGAGATGAGCTCGCCGACGCCGGTGGTCGTTGTGGCGCCGGGGTCGCGCATCCCGGCGGGCACCAGGCGCAGGCCGGCCGCCGCGGCCATCTCCACCAGCCAGGTCCCCTGGGCCGATCCGCCCAGCCGGGCCAGGTAGGAGTCGACCGGCTCACCGACGGGGCCGGTGACGCGGGTGGTGACGAGGTCGCCGCCGGTGGCCCGGGGCCATCGTGGCCGCCGAGCCCTCACCGCCGTCGACCAGGGGCAGTTCGACGACGACGGCGCCGGGCAGGAGACGGCGCACCGGCGGCCACCGCCTGGCACACCCCTCAGGGGACAGGCTCTCCCGAAACCGGAAGGAGCGACAAGAATGCGGGTGGGAACGGATGTGGGCATGACTTTCTCCAGGGTTGCAATGATGTGCGGGGTTCTCAGGGGATGGGGCGGGCCCGGGGCGCGGGTGCCCCGGCCTCACCAGCTCAGGCCCAGCAGCGGCTACAGCCAGGCGCTGCACGCCATGACCAGGACCACCATGAGGGGGCCCGAGGAACAGCGACAGGCGCCGCAGGTCGTCGGGGGAGAAGGTCTCCATGCCCTCGATGTCGGAGAACATGGCCACGGGCTTGGCCGAGGACGGCAGTGTGTAGAAGCCCGCGGCGGCGGTCGAGGCGAAGGCCGCCGCGTGCCGGGCTGACGCCCACCGCCGGGGACAGGGCCACGACGATCGGGATGAGGACGGCCGAGCGGGCCGAACGCGACTGGATGACCAGGTGCGACGCCGTCGAGAGCGCTACGACGACCAGCATGAAGGGCCAGGGGGAGTGGATCCGCACGGCGTTGAAGGCCGAGGTCGCCACCCACTTCGCGGCGCCGGTGGACACCAGCGCGTCCCCCATGGCGAGGGTGGCCGCCATAAAGACCAGTAGCGACCAGGGGGCCTTGGCCAGGGCCTTGCGCAGAGCCACCGAGCCGTAACCGGGCAGTGAGGTCACCAGGACCCCCAGGAGGGCCACGATGGCCGGGTCGATCCCGTGCAGGGCCTCGGTGCACCACAGCACCACGACCGTGCCGATGAGCAGGGCGGCCCGGTTCTCGGCCTGGGTCAGGGGGCCGGTGACCGGCGTCGGGGAGGCCGCCGCGAGGTCGGCGATGTCGACGCGCACCCGACGGTGCATGTCCTCCTTGCGGGTGAACAGCCACACGATGAGCTCGGTGGACAGATGGCTGGACAGGGCCGCCAGGGGCAGGCCCAGCAGCAGCCAACCGGCGAAGGAGAACTCCTGCCCACCGGCCGCGGCCACGATGTGGGAGGTCACCAGGTGAGCGCCCGCCCCCAGGAAGGAGCCGACCGCGGACAGCAGGATGACGGTGGGGAAGATGATCGACAGGGCGTGGATGAGCCGCTTGCGGGAGGCCACCAGGGCCTCGTCGTCGCCCGACCCGGTGCGCAGCGCGCCTGCCAGGGCCGTGTAGACCGGCAGCAGCAGGGCGGCCCGACCCGAGGTGGAGGGAGCTGCGAAGACGGTGGCGACGATCGCGGCCGTCACCAGGTGGAGCAGGACGCGCGGGTGGTCGGTGCCGGTCACCAGCCAGGCCGCCAGGCGGCCCGTCAGGCCCGAGGCACTCACCCCGACGGCGATGACGAAGGCCGCCACCAGCAGCCAGATCGTGTCGTCACCGAGGCTGGCGAACATCTCGTCCGGGCTCAGGGCGCCGGTGAGGACCAGGGCGGTGGCGGCGCCCAGGGAGATGTAGGTGTCGTCTACGCTCGTGAAGGCCCAGGCCCACACCGAGGCGATGAAGATGATGAGGGTGAGCGCACCGGTGACGGTCAGGCTCCCTCGGCGCCGCCGGCGCGCCAGGCGGCCACGCCCACGGCCGCGCACAGGCACGCGGCGAGGGCGGCGGAGATGATGAGCCGCCACGGCAGGCGCCGGGTCGGGGCAGGCTCGCCGCTCCTGGCCAGGGACAGTGGCAGGGTCTCGCGCACGGTGGGCGCCTCGGTCTCGAAGGAGGTGACCGTGTCTGTCGTGGTGGTCATGAGCAGGCCTCCTCTCCCGAGGCGCCGTGCGCGGTCGTCGCGGGACCGCGTCATCGTGGGTGCCGTCACGTGAGCACCGTCGTCGTGGGCGGCCGTCGGCTCGCTGTCGCTCACCCGCGCCGTGTCCGCAGAGGTGCGTGAGGAGGGGCGGTGGCCGGGGAGGCGACGACGGCGGGATCGGGGACGAGGACAGGTTCCAGGGAGCTGTCGGCCGGGATGCGCAGGCCGACGGTGGCGCCCTGGCCCGAGGCGGAGACGGCGAAGACGGTGCCGTCGTGGGCGTCGGCGATGGCCCGCACGATGGCCAGGCCAGTCCCGCTGCCGCGCGCCTGCCGTCGGCCCTCGCCGTGCGTGAAGCGCTCGAAGAGCCAGTCGACGTCGTCATCGGACACGGGGCCCCGGTCCGTCACGGAGATCTCCAGCCCGCTGCGGCCGTAGCCGTCGGTGCCGGGGGCGACGGTGAGAGTCAAGGGGCCGTCGCCGTGCTGCAGCCCGTTGCGGGCGAGGTGACCGGTGGCCTGACGCAGGCGCTCGACGTCGAGTGTGGCGTGCCGCGGGCCCCTGAGGTCGAAGCTCCAGCGGCCCGGGGCCATGGACTCGACGTCGTCGCACAGGGTGCTGGGCCAGCTCGGTGACATCGACGTCGGGGTGAGGTGGGCGAAAGTCGCGCCGTTCGGCCTGGGTGAGGGACTGGAGGTCGTTGAGGACCCGCTGCAGCTCGGCGATCTGGTTGCGCTGCTGGCGCACGGTGCGGGTAGCCGGCTGGCTGGCCAGGCGCGCGTCCATGACGGCCAGGGGGCCGGAGATCTCCTGGTGGGCGCGCAGGACGAACTGGGTCTGGCCGTCGAAGGCCTCCTGGAGGCGGTCCAGCATGCCGTTGAACTCCTCGGTCAGACCGGCGATGTCGTCGCGACCCTTGACGGGCAGGCGGCGGTTGAGGTCCTGGGTGGAGACGGAGGCGGCCGCGGTGCGCAGGTCGCGCAGGGGCCGCAGGATCTGGCGGGCCACGAGCAGCCCGACGACGCCGGTGAGGACCAGGACGGCCGCGCTGATACCGACCATGAGCCAGATCGTGGCGTTGAGCTGGTCCACGCGCGAGGCGGTGAAGCTCATGGTGATGACGGACAGGTGCTGGGAGGGGTTGTCGGGCTCGAGCTCGACCCGGGCCCAGCGGACCTCCCCGCTGCCGTAGCTGGTGGCGCCCGACGGCGACTGCAGCATCTTGACGAACAAGGGGTCCGTGCTGGTCAGGTTCAGGTTCGGGGCGGAGGCGCCGGAGGCCTGGGTGGCTTTGCCGGTGGCGTGGTTGTAGATGATGACGGCCTCGCGGTCGGTGAGTTGCTGGCCGTCCCGGTAGACCTCCATGAGGCGGGTGGTGGAGGTGAAGGGCTTGGAGGTCCGCGGGTCGACGCCGGTGGAGGCGAAGTTCTGCAGCTCCTTGACCTCGTGGGTGACGTCGGCGTTGGCGGAGCGGGAGATGTCCGCCATGAGAGTGGAGCGTACGGAGACGATCATGCTGGTCAGCCCCAGGGCGACGACGAACAGCATCCAGGCGACGATGCGCAGCCGGGCGGGCACGGAGGGGCCGGAGACCGGGTCGCCGGCCAGCGGGGGGCGGAGACGAGGGGACGGTGGTCATCGGCATCAGCCCCTTGGCCAGCAGAGGTCAGGTGGACCGGGCTGGGCTGCGCGGGCGGGCCGGGGACGACGGCCATGAACTCGGCGGCCAGCGCCAGCGCCACCGGGACGAGCATGAGCAGGGGCCAGGGCGAGGATGCGGCGTGAGGTGTTCATGCCTCAACTGTCACGAGGCAGTCCTAGAACGACTATAAGTGAGTATGAGAGTTCTCTTATGTTGAATAGACTAATGGAAACAGCAATGTTTGTAGGTCTTTGATAATGGTTGGGATGCTGCTCGGGGCGAGGGGTACTTGTCCCGCGAGGACTGCGTCTTCCACAGATCACTGGGGTCTGACTGTCGTCGTGAGCGGGAAAGGTACGTTCTCGGTGCGAAGGTACGTCCTCGATGCGTGCGGCCGGCAGCGCGGGAATGTCCCCGCCGCATTGTCATGGGCCTGGCGTTGTCATCATCTGTGGACAGTTCGCGGTCTGCGGGCCGGAGACGAGGCGGCCGCCCTAGGGTTGATCCGCGGACGTCCGACGGCGTCCCGCGATACCGGCGGATTCACAGGGGAGAGGACGGCGCAGGGCCGTAGCGGCTCGACGTGAACGGACGCAGTCGGACCGGTCGGCTCAACCAGTGCGGGGACGCACAACCGGGGGCCTCGGGCGCCTGGGCGGCGCGGATGGGGAGGGAGGCGTCGTCGGCGTCGGGGGAGAAGGTGGCCCGGCCGCTGTGGAGGCGCGCGATCTGCACAAGTCCTTCCCGACCCCCGGCGGGGAACCGATCGAGATCCTGCACGGCATCTCCTGCGCCATGATGCCGGGGCGGATGACGGCGCTGGTCGGACCCAGCGGCTCGGGCAAGTCAACGGCGCTGCTCTGCCTGGCCGGGCTGGAGCCGGCGACGTCGGGGCGCGTCTCGCTCATGGGGCGCGACCTCGGCGGGCTCCCGGCGGCGCGAGTGGCCGAGCTCTACCGCGACCAGGTGGGCTTCGTCTTCCAGGCCTACAACCTCGTGCCCTACCTGACGGTGCGGGAGAATATCACGATCTCCGACACCCTGGCCGGCCGGCGGCCCGACTCGATACGGGTGCGGGAGGTCCTGGCCGGACTGGGACTGGAGTCGCGCGCCGACGCGGTCGCGACCACGCTCTCGGGTGGTGAGCAGCAGCGCGTCGCCCTGGGGCGGGTCCTCTACCGCCGCCCACCGGTCGTCTTCGCCGACGAGCCCACCGGGGCCCTCGACACCCGCTCGGCCGCCTTCGTCCTGGCCGAGCTGCGGCGCCTGGCCGACGACGGGGCCGCCGTCATCCTTGTGACGCACGACCTGGGGGCCGCAGCCCTGGCGGAGAGCGTACTCATCATGCGCGACGGCCGCATCGTCGACCACCGCCGCGGCGCCACCCCCGACGAGCTGCTGGCCGTCGTCAATCAGACGGGAGCTGCGGCATGACCCGCTACACGCTGCGCGCCCTGGCTACCCAGTGGCGGGACTGGTCGGGGACGGTGGCGGTGCTGGCCCTCGCCGCGGGGCTCATCAACGTCTGCCTGGTGCACCGCATGACCGTCACCCGGCCCGACGTCGTCGCCGCGGCGCGGGCGGCGGGAGTGGACCCGGCCGAGCTCGTCGTTCCCGGTATCTCGGTCGCCTTCTACACGGCGATGGTGACGATTCCGGTGGTGGCCGTCGTCGGGCAGTCCTGCGTGCAGGCACTGCGCACGAGCTGGGCCCTGTGGAGACTGGCCGGCGCCCTGCCCCGCCAGGTGCTCGCCGCCGTCCTCGCCACCGTGGCGGTGCTTGGCCTGGTGGCCTGTGTGCCCGGGATCCTGCTGGGGCAGGTGGCGGCTCAGCCTTTCGCCTCGGTGCTCACTCGCCTGGCAGCCGCGCGCATGGGGTGGATCGAGGTTGCTCAGACGCCGACGACACTTCTGCTCACCGTGGTGATTGTGGTTGCCGTCGCGGTCCTGGGAGCCGTGGGCCCGGCGTGCGCCGCGGTGAGGACGCCCGCCGTGGAGGCGGTTCGCGACGCCGCCCCGGGCGGGCGACGCCGCATGGGTGTGGGGCGACGGATCCTCGCCGGAGTGTGGGCGCTTGCGTGTGCGGGGCAGCTGTTCGTCGCTTTTCTGGCCCCACCCGGAAGGAAGATCGACGGATGGCCGACCGGTGGGGGCCAGGCGATCCTGGCGTCGCTCCTGCTCGCGGTCCTCGTGGTGCTGCTGGCGCCCGCGCTCATCCCGCGGCTGCTGCGGCTGTGGTCGGCGCCGCTGGCGCGGCTGGGTGGACCGTGGCTCATCGCGCGGCGTTCGGCGCTGTGGCGCAGCGAGTCGTCGGCAAGTGCCATCGGCCTGCTGGCCCTGGCGATCTCCTTCACCGCGGCACTCACGACCAGTCTCGCCACGGTGCAGGCGGTGGTGGAGGCGGCGCGCCTGAACGTGGCGATCAACCAGGTGGACTCGCTGGTGCTGGCGGCGATCCTCGGGGCGATGGCGCTGTTGAGGGCCGTGGCCGTCGTCGGCATGTCCTCCCGGTCCCGGCAGCGTGAGTTCGCGGTGCTGCGCTGCGCCGGGAGCACGGTGCGCGGCGTGTGCCGGCAGGTGGTCGTCGAGGCGGCGCTGTACGTGGGGACGGCCCTGCTGATCTCGCTCGTGCCACTGGTGGTGACAACGGCCGGCGAGTCCTCTTCTACGCCAGGGCAGGGGATGCCGCTGGTAGTGCGCCCCGGCGTCGGGCCAGTGCTGCTCGTGGCCCTCCCTGTCCTTCCTGACCCTGACCGCGGTGCTGCTCGCTCCGATCCGGGGCGCCACCCGGACCCCGATCGGTGCCGTTCTGGCGGCCGAGTGAGATGGACCCGAGTAGGTCTAGCAGAGGCCGTTGGTTGCCTGGGAATCGAGGAGGCTGGCAGAAGTGATAGCGCCCGCCTTGTGTCAACGCCCACCGGGCCCTACACTCAAATCGCTCAAAACGATCAACCTCGAAAACAGTGGACGAACAGCAGTGTAGGAGTGCGCCATGACTGTGACGATTGAGAGCAAGACCTACCTTCCCGAGGAGGATGTCGCCGGGCGCTTCACCGAGCTGGTGACGGAGCTTGAGGCGTCCTCTGGTGCGGCGCTGACCATCAATGGTGAGACGATTGACCTCCCTTCTGCGGTGGCTGAGGCCCTTCTTTAGGTCGTGGATGCGATGCGTCGAGGTCTGGCTGTCACGGTGGCGCCGCAGGACCAGCGTCTGACGACCCAGGAGGCGGCTGACATGCTGGGCATCTCACGGCCGACGCTGGTCAGGATGTTGGAGGCCGGCGAGATCCGTTTGAGAAGGTCAGACGGCATCGTCGCTTGTTCCTCACCGACGTGCTGGAGTTCCGTGATCGTCAGCGTCGGGCGGCGAATGAGGCCCACTGTCGGACATGGTGGCCGACGCTCAGGCGATGAGGCGCCTACGATGACGACCCTGCCGAGGTGCGCCAAGTCCTCAGGACCTCCGCTCCCAGGACTGACCGATGGCGTTCTGCGCAGTACTCGATGCCTGCGATGGTCCCCTGGCGCGCTGCGAGACGTTCTTCTTGAGATTGCCGTCCGAAGGTCTACAGGCCTTTGTGGAGCGAGAAGATTGAGGAGGAGGTTGAAGAACGATACTGGCTGCAGCTGCACTGCGTGGCAAGGGACGAGGAGTCCCAGTGGCTACGTCAAACGACTTCGGCGGCAGATGAACCTGGCGCTGCCAGATGCCCAGGTGCAGGGACTGGGAGACTCTTCTCCCTTCGGTCCCCGGTCTCCCGGATCCAGGAGACCGGCACGTCGTCGCAGCGGCTCTCATGGGACGCGCGGACGTCATCGTGACGTTCAATCTCAGGACTTCGACGACGCAGCTCTTCCTGGTGAGTTGTTCGCCCAATCTCAGACGAGTTTTCTTCTCGATGTGCTGGGGCGATCTCGAAGCGGTTCAGAACGTCTCACAACAGTGGTATCGCGTGATGGTCGTAAAGGGCCTCGCTGGACTGTCGATGACCTGCTCGCCCGCCTCGAGAAAGAAACTGAACGACTTCGTTGCCGCCTGCCGCCAGGAACTGACACTCTAAGGCGTCGGAAACTGTCTCGCGTCATTCGGTTCTCGCAGCGACTGTGCTTGGCGGCCGCCGGCTGCGGGTCCGGTTCAGATCTCGGGGCGCGTAGGGTACGGACGCAACGGG
>BNJU01003123.1_pt1 | contig 82993 bp, 95 predicted proteins | sample 8539281 | NCBI WGS metagenome assembly BNJU01 (sample SAMD00202456, study PRJDB9452) | human saliva metagenome | isolation source: human saliva | place: Japan | reverse complement strand
TCTGCGCTGCTGTCCCTCATCTTCGTCTTCTTCCGGGTGCCCTGAGGACCAAAGGGCAAGGAGCTTGAGGAGATGGAGGACCTGGCGGTCTGGCCTGACTCATGACAGTTTGGTGGGGTTTGGGTTTTGAGGTGGGTTTTTCGTTGGTATCGCGTGGTGTTTGGGGGTGTGCTGACACACTAAAGGGCTAGTATGGTCGGGGTGGTGAGCCCGTTTCTGCGTAAGGTCAGGACCTCCTCGAGGGGCCAGGGCGGTGCAAATCGTGTCAAGTCCGGCGGTGTGCCCTGGATTAGTGAGAACCCTGGGATCAGCCACGACGAGGCCGAGTTGGAGGTCCTGCACGGGGCCTACCCACCTGGGGCTGGGGACGCCGCTGGTGGTGATCCGGGCTTTTGAGCAGATGGGTCTGGCGCGTTTGATCGAGCCGACCTCCAAGGCCTAGGTCCCCCGTGTCTTGGGTGACCTAGGCCTGGACGCAGTCAGCGTGCGGACCTTGTTCCGCTCCCTGGGACACTGCGTGGAGCGGGGCTATCGGGAGGCGATCTCTCAGGCCCTGTTCGAGCACGTCACCGCCACCAGGGGGCTGTCCCTGTGCCTGCAGGCGTGACCACGCTCTACTTCGAGGCCGAGCATGAGGATGACCTGCGGCGGGTGGGTTACTGGCAAGGAGAGGAGGGTCGATCCCCAGGTCATCGTGGGCCTGCTGGTCGACCGCCACGGGTTCCCCCTCCAAGTCGGATGCTGGGAGGGTAACCGGGTCGAGACCTCCACGATCATCCCCGTCGTGGAGGCCTTCCAGGCCGCTCACGGCATCGCCGAGTTAGCCCGTCGTCAACGGGCGCCGGAATGCTGTCGGTATCGAACCTGAGCGCGTTGGATGAGGCGAGGCTGCGGTTCATCGTCGGGGCCCGTACCACCCGGGTGCCAGGCGACTGGAGGCGCACTTCCATTGGGCAGGGGACGCCTTCACCCCTATTCAGCACTACAGCAATGAGTTGTAAGCTTGTGTCGCAAGTTACACAACCAACAAAGCTGTAAACTATATCAAAAAAATGCTTATGATGCATAATTTTAGAATGTGAGAATGAACACACCATCGAGTTGTCCCGTTCTATCTTTCTGGTGCGTCGTCTGATCGAGCAGAGTGATTGAGCCCTGCTCGATATCTTCTCAAGTAACCCAAGCAGATTGATAGGGAGATGATCGATATGCAACGACTCATTGAATTCACAACAGATGACTCTGGTGCGAAAGAGGTTGAGTCTGCCGTTAGGGCTGCGTTCTCAACTTTAACAGAAGAGCACCCCGATTTCGTTCGTTTAGCATATTGGAGACTACAAGACACAAACAAATTTGTCGCTCTAATAGAACTTGAAGACGAGAAGAACAACCCACTACTAAATCTAGATACAACTGCAGTTCTACCGAAGGTGATTGGCTCCCACGTCGAAGGTGGCTATCCGATACCGCAGGTGATCGAGTTGATCGGTAGTTACGGGTTCGATCTGTGACCATCGACCAGAACTGGGATGCCTTCGCTTCGCAGGAAAAGTACCTGCGAGCGTTGGCTTTCCGATTCTTGCACAATTCTTTAGATGTGGATGATATTATGCAAGAGGCATGGATTCGTTATGATCAAATTGATAAGAACAATATTTCTAATTTAGAAGCTTGGCTCACTACCGTTGTTACAAGGTTATGCTTAGATAATCTTAGGAGAAATCGTAGGTTTGAGTCAGACTATAATCTGATAAATCATTCATTAGGCGAATATGATCCCGAAAGTAGTGTGGAATTAAATTGCAATATTGAAACAGCGTTTAATATTATTTTAGCCAAACTAAGCCCTTCGCAGCAAGTTGCTTTAATTTTACACGATATATTCGACTTTACTTTTGCTGAAGTAGGAAAAATTTTACAGGTTAGCGAAGGGACTGCTCGGCGTCAAGCCAGTCGAGCGCGCAAGCATTTAAGGAATAATGAATTTCGTTTAAATCAACGTAAATTCAATGAAAGTGAAGTGCAGCGAGTTGTAAGTGCTTTTCTTGCTGCAGCTCAGGAGGGAAACGTTGATCAGCTAATATCTGTACTTCATCCTGGCGTTGTCCGAATAACTGATTCGGGGTCTGTAATTAGAGGGTCAGAAAAAGTTATAGCAGAAACTATCGAACTTCGAGCTAATGCACAAATGGCAAACACTTACTCTTTAAAAGGAAGGCCTATTATTGTAGTAGGGAGTCAGTGTGATCCTAAGTTATTGCTGTCATTCACTGTTTATGATAAAAAAATAATGGCCTATAATGTTACTGCCAACCGTAATCAAATAAATCTCTTGATGTTGAACAAGCGAGATTCATTTGATTTCAGTATTTAAGGCTGTGGCAGATAGGCTTTATTGATTAAATTAGATTATTCTTCAGATGGTCCTTCTGGTGTTTTGCAAGGTTGTTCGGGGTGTATTATTGATGTTCGGATTACTATAGTGAATTGGGGGAACGTGTCTAGGGTTGTCTTAACTCTCCTGATGGTGCCAAATATGGACATTAACTTGTTTGATGATGCACCTGACTCGATTGATACTATAGTTTACATTCTTAGTGGCATCACTAATTTTCTTGGCCTGCTTCCTACGTGTTGTGGGTTATGAGGTTGTAGTCGTGGGTGGGGGGCAGCGGAGCTTGGGCCGTCAGGACGGGTGGTGCTGAATCATCCTTCTGGCAGGAGAAAGCCCCACTGCCATGACCCACCGTAACGCTGTGTTGACGCCTCAGGGCCGCCTACCGGCTGGTGATGCGTGCCCAGGCCGGTCGTCCTATCGCCGATGTAGTCGCCGAGGCCGGTATCGCCCACGCCGCGATGTCCAAGTGGATCGCTCGTTACCGCCAGAGCGGAGCCCCGGAACTCGAGGACCGCTCCAGCGCCCCACCCAGACCAGTTCCAAGACTGTGGACCTCATCGAGCACTGACGCCGCACCCGCAAGGGTCCGCCCGCCGTATCAGCCACGAGCTCGCCCAGCGCGGGACAGTGGTGTCGGTACGTACCGTGACCCGCTGGCTGGACAGAGCCAGCCTGAACCGCCGACGCGACACCCGACCCCACCGGGCAGACCAACCGGGCCAGCAAACCCATCCTGGCCCGCTTCCACGGGCCCGCATAGTCCACCTGGACGTCAAGAAGGTCGGACGCATCCCACCGAGAGGCGGCTGGCGGGCCCACGGACGCGCCCGACCCCGAGGCCAAGGCCTCCAGGCGGGACCAAAAAGCCAGAACCGGCTACACCTACCTGCACACCGCCATCGACGGCTTCTCCCGCCTGGCCTACACGAGGCCCCGGATGACGAGAGGCCTCCACCACGATCGACTTCTTCTGCCGCGCCCGGGCCTTCCTGGCCGCCACGGCGTCATCAGACTCGTACGGGTGGTCACCGACAACAGGGCGAGCTACCGCGCCCAGACCTTCACCGCGACCATCACTCCTGGCCTCGCGCCACCAGGATCCGCCCCCACACCCCACGTCACAACGGCGAGATCGAGCGCTACAACCGCATCCTGGTCGAGAGTGCCTCTATGCGCGCACCTACACCTCAAAGCGGCAGTTCCGCGACGCCGTCGCGGTGTGGAACCACCGCTATAACTACCATCGCCCCCCACACCGCCTGCCACAACCAGCCTCCCACCACCCGCGTCCCAGCACACGCCACCAAACTCATGACCTCATACAGTGCTCGCGGGCCACCAGGTCGATGCCGCGGTCCGGGCGCGCGCCGCGGTCCGGCCAGTCGCACCACATCCACACGTCGTCGAAGCGCTCGGTGTGGCGCGGATCCGTAAGAAGGAACTGGCGCACCAGGCGCTCGAAGCTCGTGCCCTGGCCCCGCTGCGTCTTTGCCTCGAAGTACAGGCCGTCCAGAATCTCTGCGATGCGCGACTGACTCACGGGGAGAAGCATATGAGGTGAAGTGCTGTGCCCTGCACGGTGGACTGATGCGTGTCAATGTGTGACACGGCGTCACTCCTTGCCGTCCCAGCAGGCTCACATCGTGCTCAGGGTCAGCATGATGGGGAGCGTCAGAGGAAACATCAGCATGGTGCTGATGATGATCGAGGCGGCTGCATCGGGTTCATGATCGTAGGCGATAGCAAGGTTGAGCGCGGCCGAGGCGGAGGGCACTGCCAGCATGATGAGAGCGCTGAGAAGCCACACGGATCCCGTGGATGAGTCGGTGAAGGCGACAAGCCGTAGGACAAGGGCCCCGATCGCGGGGAGAAGCAGCGTCTTGATGCCGGCCGCCGTAAGAACGGTGAACAGGGGTACCGTTCGCCGCCTGACTGCGTGAAGGGCTCCGGGGACTGCCAGGCCAGCGACGAACAATGCGCAAGGAACGGTCGCGCCCGCCAACAGCGTGGTCGTCGTCAGGACGACGCCCGGCACGGGAATGGACATGACCTGAGTGATCACACCGGTTCCGACACCGAGGGTGGCCGGGTTGAAAGAGGCCGTGAGCACGCCGATGATGCGATGCCGCGGTGACGGCCGGCCGTTCGATGTCCCTGTCTGGGGGCTCTGGCCCATGTGAGCACCGAGACCGATGAGGCGACGCAGCGCGGGGTATCCCACGAGGAAGAGCAGATTGTGCAGAAGCTGCATGATTCCGGCAGGTAGTCCAGCCTCGGGGCCTGCTAGGCCGGTGGCGATCGGTACTCCAAGGTAGGCGACGTTGCCCCAGGTCGCGCAGAGCGCCACCACGCCGATCTGCTGGTGCCTCATGGTCCCGCGGGGCCATCGTCGCAGCAGGATGAGCCCGATGACGACAAAGCTCGCGCCGGCCAGGAGTGGTCCGGGCAGCAGCACGAGCCAAGGCACACCTCCAGTAGGACGTGGAGCCTTGACGATAACGGTGAACAGGTAGCAGGGAAGAGTGATGCGGAAGACGAACTCATTGAGTGGGTTCAGTGCCTGGCGAAAATGTCTGCTTCTCGCCGACACGACGCCGAGAGCGCCGATCAGGAGGAGGGGAGCCAGAAGCGCCACCGTTGTCAGCAGCATTGGCTCACCTCCTCCCTCTCGTCAGCAGGGCGGCGTTGTCGATACCGGCCTGTGGTTCAAGAAGTGCGTCAGTCGCCGGAGTCGGTGGGCAGGGGCTTGTTGCCCCGCAGCGTCTCCACGATCCAGTAGCACAGGGCTCCTAATGGTGCGGCGATGAACCAGGAGAAAGGAGACACCTTGCTGAAAGCCGGAACCAGGGCGATGCACAGAGCGACGATGGCCGCCGGAATGAATCCCAGCAGAGCGTCGGTATTGAGGCCTCCTCGGTAGAAGTAGCGTCCTTCCGGATTGGGGGAGTACAGATCCCGCAGGTCCACTCGTGACCGCTTGTAGTAGAAGTAGTCAAGTGTGAGGATTCCGAAGAAGGGGCCGAGAAGCGCCCCGAGAGAACCGAGGAAGTAGTTGATCGCCGTTGGGCTTCCATAGAGGTTCCAGGGAGTCACGACGATCGATGCGATGACGGACACGATTCCGCCCACCCTGAAAGAGATTTTTCTAGGGTTGAGGTTGGACAGATCGAAAGCAGCCGAGACGAAGTTCGCCACAATATTCACCCCGATCGTGGCCACGATGAAGGCGATCGAGACCACGTAGAAGACGACGTCGTTGTCGATGCGTGACAGCAGGTCGCCAGGATCATGGAAGGCCTCGCCGTAAACCTTGATGGCAGCGGCAGGGCACAAGACCGAGGTCAGAGCGAAGGCGGTCCAGTTCAGAGGCAGGCCCAGAACATTTCCCATGACCACGGAGCGACGACTCGGTGCGTAGCGGGCGAAGTCGAGAAGTTGAGCATGAGGGTCGCGAGCGTCCCGATTGTCAGTCCCACCGTCACGAAGATCTGGTAGAACTGCGTGCCGATAGGGGGTGTGACGTTATCCGCGTTGACTGTCCACCTGAAGTCCCAGCCTGCCTGGGAGAGCATCGAGACTCCCAGGCCGATCATGATGACCCAGATGATCGGTCCGGCAGCACCCTGGAAGTGACGCACCGCCTCCATGCCTCGCCAGACGATGATCAGCTGGATCCCCGACAGGATAAGGAAGGCCACCCACCCGGACAGGCGTAGCCCCACGAAGGACGCGGTCCAGTGCTGCATGGGAGGGAAGATCCGCATCAACAGCAATTCCAGCGAGATGGATGCCAGATAGGTCTGGATCCCGTACCACGCGATAGCGACGACCCCTCGAACCAGGGCTGGGAAGTTCGCACCCCACACGCCCCAGGTGACGCGGGAGATGACCGGGTAGGGCGCTCCGGTCTCATACCCCATCAGCCCGGATACGCAGCAGGCGATGAAGATGATGAATGTTGCGATGAACACTCCGATGACGATCGATAAGGGGGTCATGCCCATAATGGCGCCGGTGCCGATGAACAGTCCTGCTGCGAAGGTGTAGTTCGAGGCGTTGTGGGCGTCATTCATCCACAGTGAGAACAGGGCGTAACTGTTCCACTGGCGGTCGCTGGCGCGGGCGGGAGCGAGATCGTCATTGAATAGCCGCCCCTGAGATCACCCTCCCGGAGCTCGTCGTAGTCCGCTTCGAGCGCTTTCACAATACTCTCCTTGAGTAGTCAGTCGTCTTAAAACTTGAATTGCGATTGTCGATTTCATATGTAGGTGTCTACTTACTCTCCTGTTGCAGGGCCACGGCCATAGGGGCGTCGAGCGCCGGGTTCTCGGCGAGTTCCTCGAACTCAGTGACGGCGTCAACGGCAGCTCCCATGGAGATATTCGTGACGCGCTCGAGGATGGCTTCGACAATGACGGGAACACTGAACGTCTGTGCTGTCTGACGCGCTGTGCGCAGGGCTTCCGACAGTTCCTCAGGTGTTCGTGCCCGTATCGCCTTGCAGCCGAGCGACTCGGCGACGCCGATATGGTCGACCCCGTAGCCGTCGGTCTCAGGCGCGTTGAGATTCTTGAAGGACAGCTGGACCTGGTAATCCATGTCGAAGGCCCTCTGGGACTGGCGGATGAGTCCGAGATAGGCGTTGTTGACGACGACGTGAACGTACGGAATACGGAAGTGCGCGGCCACAGCCAGCTCCTCGATGAGGAACTGGAAGTCGTAGTCACCGGACAGCGCCACCACGGGTGTCTGCGGATCGGCAACAGCCGCACCGATCGCGGCGGGGATCGTCCACCCCAGGGGACCCGCCTGACCCGCATTGATCCAGTGGTGCGGACGATAGACGTGCAGCATCTGTGCCGCGGCGATCTGGGACAGTCCGATAGTGGTGACGTAGCGGGTCTCGGGCCCGAAGGCGCGGCACATCTCCTCGTAGACGCGCTGGGGCTTCAACGGCGCCTGGTCGAAGTGGGTGCGGCGCAGCATTGTCCGCTTGCGCTCGTTGCACTCCTCGACCCATTGCCGATACCTCTCGACCGGATGCCCGTAACGTTCGCGGGCAGTCGCGAGAAGCACCTCCAGGGCCGCTTTGGCGTCGGACACCGAGGAGAAGTCAGCGGGGAAGACCCTGCCGATCTGAGTCGGCTCGACGTCGATGTGGACGAAACGGCGCTCGCCCCGGTAGGAGGCGAGGTCACCGGTGTGGCGGGCGGCCCAGCGGTTGCCGATGCCGATGACCAGATCCGCCTCCAGGAAGGTTGCGTTGGCGTAGCGGTGGGAGGTCTGGATTCCAGCCATTCCCTGGGCGAGGGGGTGGTCGTCAGGGATCGAGCCCCATCCCATCAGCGTCGAGATCACCGGAATCCCTAAGAACTCGGCGAGACTGACCAGCTCTTGGGAGGCATCGGCGTTCATGATGCCGCCGCCGGCAATCAGCACCGGGTGCTCTGCGGCGTCGAGCATGTCCAGAATGGTGTCGGCCTGGTACGACGACATCCTCGGGACCGGTACGGGAAGCGGCTCGTAGGCATCGATGTCGAAATCGATGGTGGCCATCTGCACGTCCATAGGGAGGTCGATAACAACTGGGCTCCGACGTCCCGTCCGCATGAGCTGGAAGGCCTTGGCGAAGGTGCCCGGAATCTGTGCTGCTTCCAGGACCGTCGTCGCCATTTTGGTGACCGGCTCCGCGATCGAGGCGATATCGACCCCCTGGAACTCCTCCTTGTGAAGCATGGCCACCTTGGCCTGGCCCGTGATGCACAGGATGGGAATGGAGTCGGCCCAGGCCGAGTACATGCCTGTGACCATGTCGGTCCCTCCCGGACCGGAGGTACCGATGCATACTCCGATGTTTCCCGGCACTGTGCGCGTGTAGCCCTCCGCCATATGGGAGGCGGCCTCAACATGCCGCGCCAGGACATGCCGTATTCCACCGTGCTCCTTCATGGCGGAGTACAAAGGATTGATAGCGGCACCGGGGACCCCGAAGGCCTGGGTGGCGCCCTCCTTCTCCAGGATCTGGACGATTGCGTCGACTGCACGCATGTGTGTCATGACTGTTCTTCTCTCTGATCGTTACTGGATGTGCCGCTGAGCAGCTCGATGACCTTGAGTAGGGCGGAGTGATCGAGGTCCGTCCACCCGTTGGCCTCTGCCGCGGTGAAGAGCTGGGCTACGGAACTGGCTGTAGGCAGGCAGCAGCCGGAAGAACGTGCGGTCGACTGGACGATCCCCATGTCTTTGCTGTGCAGCCTGATGGTGAAAGTGGGGCTGAAGCTCCGAGAAACGGACGCCTCGCCCTTCAGGTCCAAGATCCTGGAGCCGGCCAGGCCCTGCGAAAGCGCCCCGAGTGCGTGGACGGGGTTCACGCCGTTGTGTTCAAGCAGGATGATGGCCTCGGACAGGACGGCCAGGGCGCCTCCCACCATGAGCTGGTTGGCGGCCTTTGTGACCTGGCCCGATCCCTCCTGTCCCATGTGGGTGATGGTTGTGCCCATGGCGGACAGGAGCGGCTGGGCCTTGGCGAAGGTCGCCTCTTCGCCCCCGACCATGATGGTGAGGCTGCCGTCGCGCGCCCCTTTGGTGCCTCCTGAGACGGGTGCGTCGAGGAAGTCGATTCCCAGATCCCGGCACCGTGCGGCCAGACCCCTTGCCTGGTCGGGGGCGATCGTGCTCATGTCGAGCATGAGGCAGCCGCGCGGTGCTCGGGCCGCGATCCCGTCAGGCGCCTCCATGAGCTCTTCGACGACGTCGCCGTCGGGCACCATGGTGATGACGGCGTCGGCCTTCTCAAGGATGCTGCCGAGATCCGGTGCGTCGATCCCGCCGGCTTCCGTGAAGAGACGGGTTCTCTCGGCGCTCCGGGAGTGGCCGCGCACGACGAAACCCGCTTTGAGCAGGTTCAGCGCCATGGGCAGGCCCATCGAACCCAAACCGATGAAGCCCACGGTTCGTATGGTCTGAATATCGTCGTGCGCGGTCATGTCTTCCTCCCGGTCGTCGTTGACCGTCGTGGTTGCCCTAGCTGTTCTTCCTCTGTCCGGCTGTGGCTGTCAGACTTCCCGAAGCTGATCTCCGGGCGCCTTCCCAGAGGAACTTCTCCCCGAGCTCGGCAAGGTGCTCATTGCCCTCGACGATGGTGGCGAAGTGGTTCCCGGCCAGTTGGCCCGCCTTGGATGCGAAGTTCACGTACCCGTAGCCGATCAGCAGCTCAGTCTCGGACACCCCACCGGGGTAGATGACGATCTCTCCGGGGTGGGGATAGCAGGTGCCGTTCTCCGGCTCCAGGCCCAGGTCGAGATCCCCGAAGGGGATCCATCCGGCCTGTCCGGACCAGCGAACGTGAATGATCTTGGACGTCAGTCCCAAAAGGTGCTTCTTGAAGGCTGCCACCGTCTTGGGGGCGCTGTCCTCCTCGTAGCGGGCCTTGAAGGTGAAACCGCCGGCCGTGATCTCGAGCATGGTCATGGTGAGTACTCCTTGAATGGTGTGATGTTGGGTGTTTCCGTGGTGTCGATCCGGTGCACTGCGCCGTTCCGGAAGAATGAGAGGACTGATGAGGGTGGCGGCTACAGGGTGCGCCAGGCTTCGCGCAGAACTCGCTTGGCGTTGGCGACCACCGGCCCGGTTGTCTGTCCCCCGAGTGGCTGAACCTCGAAGGAGACCACCGGCCGCTCCGGGGCGTCCTCGCTCAGGTAGCCGATCTCCAGCAGGCCCCGGAGGAACTCCCGTACCTCCGGTACACCGCACTCGCCCTTGGGGTGGGAGAACGCCGGGTGGAGGTCGCCGTAAGCCGGATCGGAGGGGTCGCGGATGACGCAGCTACCGATATGTGCGTGGTTGATGTGCTCCTCGGTGACGGACAGAGCCTCGTGAATCGTCTCGCCCTGCATGGGGAGATGGGACAGGTCGACCATCAGACCGAAGTCCGGAATGGTCTTGCGAACCTCTCGCGAGAGCTCCACCGCCAGCCGATTGGTGCCGATGAGGGCGCACTTGTCGGTCGAGTCGTCGAAGGTCTCCAGTGACAGGGTCAGATCGCCCTTGGACGCGGCATAGCGGCCGATCTGGGTGATCGAGTCCGCCAGAAGCGCCAGCGCCTCATCCTGCCCCGTTGCCGGCTTCGGTCCGGAGAGGAAGCCGAACTTGCGGGCGCCCATCTCGTAGGCCTGATCGACGGCTTCCTTGAGGACCTCCACGGCCTTGGCGCGTTCCTGCTCATCAGTGGAGTTGAGTTGAGCTTTCCCTTGAGGATGTAGGGGCTGCGCGCCGAAGCCGACGGTCATCCCGCAGTGTCGATGATCGACTTGGCGATCTTGCGCTGCTCGACATCATTGATGCGTGTGATCTCGATGGCGTCGAAGAAGTCGTCGACCGCGATTTCCTCAATCGTTCTGGCAATATCGCCGTCGCCGCTGGCAGCGAAGGGGTAGGCCATAAAGTGTATGAGTCCGACCTTCATGTAGTCGTGTAGCGATGATTTCATTCTATTTTCCTTCCCAGTCTGATGTCGGATGGTGAAAGCGTTCGCGTTTGTTCTTTCTAGACCTTACGAGAGATCGCTCGGCGCGCCGCGTCAGCGATGTTCTCGGCACGCAGTCCGAAGTAGTCGAACAGCTCGTCCATGGTTCCCGAGAGTCCGAAAATGTCGCGGGTACCGATGCGCTCCAGCGGAACAGGAAGGTTCTCGCCCAGAACCTCGGCGACAGCTGATCCCAGGCCGTTGAGGATGGAGTGCTCCTCGGCGCTGACCACTGCGCCTGTCTTGGTGGCGGAGGTGACGATCGCTTCGGCGTCGATGGGCTTGACGGTGTGGACGTGGAGCACCTCGGCCTTCACGCCTTCCGTCTTAAGAATCTCGGCGGCCTTGAGTACCTCGGAGAGGATGCAGCCCGTGGATACGAGGGTCACGTCGGATCCCTCTTGCATGGTGACTGCCTTTCCAATGGTGAAAGGGGTTTCCTCTCCGGTGAGCTCCGGAACCGGGAGCTTGCCGACACGCAGATACACCGGGCCGTCGAACTCGTAAGCCGCCAAGGTGGCCTTGTGCATCTCGGTGGCGTCGGCGGGCACGATCACTGTCATGTCAGGGATGGCGCGCATGAGGCCGACGTCTTCCAGGGGCAGGTGGGTGGCCCCCTCCTGGGCCGCGGTGGTGCCGGCGTTGTGTCCGGCGATCTTGACGTTTCGCTGGCAGTATGCGACCGACACGCGAATCTGGTCGTAGCCCCGACCCGTCAGGAAATTCGCGTAGGCGTTGGCGAAGGGAACCTTTCCCAGAAGGGACAGGCCTGCTGCGGTGCCGATGATGTCGCACTCGGCGATGCCGATGTTGACGAACCTCTCCGGGTAGGCATTGCGGAACCGGATCGTGTAGTTGGGTGTTGCGCAGTCCCCATCGAGGACGAATACGTCGTCGTGCTGGGCTCCCAGTTCCAGCAGGGCTTGCGCGTATCCATCGCGCGGTTCTTTCATCGCGGTCATCGAAGTTCCTCCAATGCCAGTTCGAGTTCTTCGTCCGTGGGGGCGAGGCCGTGATATTTCGAGGTGTTCTCCATGAATGAGACGCCCTTGCCCTTGACTGTGCGTGCGATGATCAGAGTTGGGCGTCCGATCGTGGAATTGGCCTGAGTGAGCGCCTCGTCCACCTCTTGCATGTTGTGTCCGTCGATATCGATGACATGCCATCCGAAAGCACGCCATTTGGCGTCTATGTCGCCGAGAGATTTCACGGAGTCAACGGGGCCGTCAAGCTGAATGCTGTTGGCGTCGAGAATGGCGCACACGTTATCCAGATCGTGGTCGGAGGACGTCATTGCGGCCTCCCACACCTGACCCTCCTGAATCTCACCATCTCCGAGCATGACGTAGTAACGAGAGTCCAGCAGGCCGTACTTCGCCGCCAGCGCTGCCCCATTGGCCAGCGACAGTCCTTGACCCAGAGAACCGGATGAGGAGTCGACGCACTCAAGGTGCGTGTTGAAGGGGTGCCCCTGCAGTCGAGTGCCCAGGTCTCGGAAGGTCATGAGCTCGTCATGGTCGAAGTAGCCGCGAGCTGCCAGAACCGAGTAGTAGGCGGGTGTGCAGTGGCCTTTGGAGAGGAAGAACATGTCTCGTTCTCGCCACTGGGGCTCTTCCGTGCGGATATTCATGTGGCGGAAGTAGAGAACTACCAGGATGTCAATTGCTGACAGTGATCCTGCCGGGTGTCCGCTACCTGCGTGGTGCACCATTTTTACGATGTCCCGGCGGCACTGCCGAGCAATGCCTTGCAGCTTCTCGAGTTCTTGTGTGTCCACCATCATCCTCCTTTCGTGATGTGGATTACTCTCGACGTCGTCGCAAGGTCCCCCTGCTGTTTGCTGGTGGATTGTCATCTGCTGGGGGACAGGAGGTGTCCCGCCCCCAGCGGACAACGGACTGGTCACAGGCCCAAAATGGAAGCGAGCAGGGCCATTCGAATCGACACCGACTGCAGAATTGCGCGGAAATGCAGCTGGTGCTCCGTGTTGTCGATGCGCAGATCCATCTCTCCTTACGGCGTGGCAGCGTGTGGGTCACGTAGACCTTGTGGCCCTTTTCTGCCTCTTCCTTGAGAGTCTCGTAGCGGACGAAGTAGCGGTCCATCAGAGTCTTGAACTCTTCCGCCTTGGCTCCTGCCGGGGCCGAGCAACCCGGAAGGTAGATGAGATCCTGGCCGCGCACGAACTCGTTGAAGGAGTCCTGTTCGAAGTCGAACTCCTCGTTCACCTTGGCGCCCAGGTCGTCCTGGATCCGATTGATGATGTTGGTCGGTGTGCGTCGGTCGGAGTCGGAGGCGATGGTGACGTTCGCCCCCAGGCGGGCCAGCCCGTAGGCCATGGAGTGCCCGGTGCGGGCTTCCACCATGTCGGGGGAGACCACGGCCACGTTGAGCCCCTCGATCCGACCGAAACGGCGCCACAGCGTGTAGAGGTCGAGGAGCGCCTGGGTCGGGTGCTCCCAGTGCCCCCACCCGCCGTTGATGACCGGGCACTCCGCGGACTCGGCGCCTCGGCGGGCCTCCTCCTCGTCGTAGTGGCGCAGGACGATGAGGTTGGCGTACTGCGAGACGCAGCGCATGGTGTCCTCGATGGACTCCTCCTTGGCGACGGAGGAGGTCACCTTGGGGTTGGCCTCGACGATGACGTTGCCGCCCATGCGCTCCATGGCTGTCTGGAAGCTCATGCGTGTACGCGTGGAGGGCTGGAAGAACATGAGGGCGAGCATGCGGTCATCGAAGAGGTCGATCTTGCTGCGGTTGAACAGCTCAAGCTCTTTACCCAGCTCGAAGAGGTTCAGCAGCTGCTCGTTGGACATGTCGTTGATTGAGATGAAGTTCTTGCCTACGTGGTCGACGGCGTCGATGAGGCCCTTCATGGAACGCATGTACCTGGACATGGGTGACTCCTAATCGTGTTGTTGGGTGGGTGATGATGTTTGGGTGATGTGCGGAGGACGATGGGATGTGGAGAATCTGGCCGCTCATGCGCGGGCGATCATGCGACCGTGCATGGAGTCGCGGTCCACGGTTCGGCCGCGCAGAATGGTCGTGTGGACGACTCCTCGTAGAGTCCGCCCGTGGTAGGGGGAGATCTTGTTCTTGTGCTCAAGGGACTCGACGTCGACGTCGAAGGTCTCTTCCGGATCGAGGATGACGAGGTCGGCGTCGTTGCCCGCGCAGATCGCGCCCTTGTGCTCGACGTTGAAGGTGCGGGCCGGGTTGGCGGCGAACCAGCGGGCGATGTCGCTCAGCTCGACACCGAACTCCTGCCCCGCCGTCCACACGGCCGGAAGCCCCAGCTGCACTGAGGAGACGCCTCCCCAGGCCTGGCCGAAGTCGCCGCTCTCCTTGCGCTTGAGGTCCACCGTGCACGGGGAGTGGTCTGAGGCGATGTGATCGATGATGCCGCTCTTCAGGCCCTCCCACAGAGCACGCCGGTTGGCCTCCTCGCGCAGAGGGGGAGCGCACTTGTACTCGGTGGCGCCATCAGGGATCTGCTCAGCTGCGAAGGTGAGGTAGTGGGGGCACGTCTCCACGGTGACGTGCAGGCCCTCCTCCTTGGCCCTCTGAATCGACTCCAGGGCTTGAGCACTGGACAGGTGCAGGATGTGTACCCGGGCCCCGGTCTTGCGAGCGGCCTCGAGGACGTGCTCGATCGCGGCGTTCTCAGCCTCCGGTGGACGCGAAGCGAGGTAGTCTGCGTAACGCGGACCGAACTTCTGAGGGGCGGTGGCAAGGATCTCGGGGTCCTCGGCATGCACGATCATGACCGCCCCCAGGCGGGAGATCTCCTCCAGGTCCTCCTCGATCTCCCCGTAAGGCAGACAGCCGTACTCATCGATGCCGGAGTGGGCCGTGAAGCACTTGAAGCCGAAGACCCCTTTCTCCCACAGGGCGGCGAGGTCCTCCTTGTTGCCGGGAACTGCGCCTCCCCAGAAGCCGACGTCGACGGAGAGCTTTCCGGCTGTGGCAGTGCGCTTTGAGCTCGAGCTTGTCCACGTCCACTGTTGGCGGGTCGGAGTTGAGGGGCATGTCGAGAATCGTTGTGATTCCCCCGGCCAATGCTGCGCGGGTGGCGCTTTCGTAGCCTTCCCACTGGGTCCGCCCCGGCTCGTTGACGTGGACGTGGGAGTCCAGTAGCCCGGGCATGAGCACCTGCCCTTGAGGGACGGTGAACTCCTCGTCTGCGTTCACCGACGCACCAAAGGGCTCGACGGCGACGATTCTTTCTCCTTTGATGACGATTGTCGCGGGGCGAACTCCGTCAGGAAAGACGGTCTTTTCTGCGTGGATCACTAGGTTCGCGACCGTGGTAGACATCTTCTATCCTCCTTGATGAGATGCATTGAGTGTCAGTGATGAGGGGATTTCAGGACGCGCTGCCGAGAGCTACCGCGCCACTGCGGCAAGATCGGCGTCGAGATCCACCTTGGAAGCGGCCTCAACGGCTCTGACGACGTAAGGATCGTTCCGGGAGACGTAGTAGTGCACAACGAGTGACAGTGCTGCGCCGATGAACCATGAGAAGGGGCTGAGGAACTTGCACCAGGACAGTGGAACGACGGCCACGATGATCGAGGGGATGGATGTGACAACGAAAGTGGTGACAGCCCGCATGTTCCAGCCGTTCTTGAACGAGTGCATGCCGTTGGCCTTGAACAGCTCGGAAACCTGGACCTTCTGCTTACGCAAGAGGTAGTAGTCGGCGATGATGATCCCGAACAACGGCCCCAGAACCGCGCCCAGAGCGGCCAGGAAGATGTTGACGATAATGGGGTTGTTGTAAAGGTTCCACGGAGTGATGAGCAGGGCGATGACGGCCGAGATGATTCCTCCTCGGACGAAGGTGATTTTCGACGGCCAGGCGTTGGCGAGGTCGTACGCGGGCGAGACGAAATTGGCTACCACATTGATTCCCAGGGTGGCGACAGTAAAGGTGAGCGCGCCCAAGATGGAGGCCACCGGAGAGTCGATCTTCCCTACGAGCTCAACCGGATCGTAAATATATTCGCCGTAGATCTGCTTAGAGCCTGCGGTGACAAGCACGGACACGACTGAGAATGCGATGAAGTTGACCGGAAGACCCCACAGGTTGGCCATCCAGACAGCCTTGCGTGACGGTGAGAACCGAGAGAAGTCGCAGAAGTTGAGCAGGAGAGTCGCAAAATATGTGACGGTGAGCGAGATTGCCGCCAGGAATGCGTGCACCGGGCCCCACTCGGCAGGTTTAGAGGGCACTGACAGCGAGATGTGCCATCCTGCTTCCTTCAGGACGTAGATCGTGAGAATAAGCATGACGATCCACACCGCGGGTCCGGCGAAGTCCTGGAACTTTCGGATGGTCTCCATGCCATTACGTAGAAGCAGCAGCTGCAGTGCCCACATGAGCAGGAAGGCCGCCCAGCCGAGCAGGCTCTCGCCGAGGAATCGCTGTCGACCGTAGTCGGTGATGTGCGGCCATATGTCGGCGGCCAGGACGATGACGGCCCGCGATGCCAGCCAGGTCTGAATTCCGTACCAGCAGATGGCCACGAAACCTCGAGTGAGAGCGGGAACGTTGGAGCCAATAGTTCCGAAAAGAAATTCGGGCCAGAACGGGGTAGCAAAGTCCAGTCTTCTGGCCGGCAAAGCCGACCAGGTTCATGATGAAGAAAACAATGACAATACCTACGGACAGGCCGGCGAAGACGTGCGCCGCGCCCAAACCGAGGGTGAATAGTCCGGCCGCGAATGTGTACCCACCGATGGAGTGGATGTCGGACATCCACATGGCAAAATAGAGAAGAAGGACCAATTGCGTTCTTTTGCCGGCGCCAGGTCGTCATTGATGAGGTGTGAGTCCACGTCGACCTTGGACTGTTCCTGAGATGCTGTTGAAACTTGCGTACTCATGTCGGTGGTGCCTTTCTGCCATTAACTGTATGTCTGCTCCCGGTGCTCAGTTGGTGATGGTGGTTCCTGCCTTGCCGTCAAGGGCGTCGGCGAGGCAGTCCAGGGATGTGATGATGACGCGCCGGCCTCCATTCTTGAGGAACCTGACGGCCGCCTCGATCTTGGGTGCCATGGAGCCGCTTCCGAACTGTTCCGCCTCCAGATAGCCACTAGCCTCCTCGGCGGTCATGGTGCTGATTCCTTTTTGGTTCGGAGAGTTGAAATCCAGGTAGACCTGGTCGACGGCCGTGCAGATGATGAAGTCCTCGATCTCGAGGCTGTTGGCCAGGAGCGATGACGCCAGGTCCTTGTCGATGACCGCCTCGCGGCCGTTGATGCTCTCGTTCTCGCGAGTGACGGGAATTCCTCCTCCACCAGCGGCGATCACCATGACACCCGAGTCGATGAGCGACTTGATGATCTCGAGCTCAATGATCTCGACGGGTTGCGGGGAGGCGACAACGCGACGGAAACCGCGTCCAGCGTCCTCCTTGACGACCCACCCGTCCTCCGTCCGGTGCTTTTCTGCTTCCTGCTCGTCCATGAAGGAGCCGATGGGCTTGGTCGGTGAGTCGAAGGCCGGGTCGGCGGGGTCTACGACGGACTGGGTGACGATCGCCGCGACATCGCGCTCGACGCCGCGCTCGGCGAGCACGTTGCGCAGATTGCGGGCGAAAAGATAGCCCGTGGCTCCCTGCGTGTCCGCGCCAAGTATGTCCAGGGGGATGGTGGGAAGCTCACCAAGAGCCAGTTCGGCTCGGCGCAGAAGGAATCCAACCTGCGGTCCATTGCCGTGAGTGATGACCGGGTTGTACCCCTGCTCGACGATATCGGCGATGTAGGTGCAGGTCTCCCGGATCGCCTCAGACTGGTCATTGGTGGAGATCCTGCTCTTCTCCTTGATGAGGGCGTTCCCGCCGACGGCGATCACGACACCTCGATTATTCGTCTGCATGGTAAGTTCCTTTCGGGCGCGTCATGGCGCCACTTGCGAGTGGACGGAAGTGGGGGCTGGGAGGTGGGACTGGGTGGTATCAGGGCCGCAGGGGCCAGCCGGTGAGTGACTTGGGGCGTGGTGGTGCGTAGGTTCGGATCTTGGAGGTGGTCAGCCCCAGGCGCACAAGGCCTTCGGCGAGCATCGCGCCTGCCGCTACTCCTTCGACGACCGGGACTCCCAGGAGCTCGCTCAGCTCTCGGTCCAGTCCGGCCATGCCTCCGCATCCCAGCACGATCGCCTCGGCTCGCTCCTCCTCCACCGCAAGCCGCGCCTGCTCGGTGATGGCCCGCTTGGCGACGTCGGCGTCCTCGAGCTCGAGAACGCCGAGTCCAGTGGAGCGGACGGCTGCGCACCGTCTGTCGAGGCCGAAGCTCAAAAGACGGTCCTCAATAAGCGGGACGGCGCGATCGAGCGTGGTGATGACCGAGAACCTGCTTCCCAGGAGCATCGCGACGTGGGCTGCTGCCTCAGTCATGTCGACGACGGGAACACTGAGGAGCTCCATCAGGCCTTCTTTGCCGTGCTCTCCGAAACCGGCCAGAACGACGGCGTCGAAATCCCCGTCGTAGTGGGTGACAGCGTCCACTGACGGCGGTGGCCGCCAGGTAGGACTCCATGTTTCCCTCAACGGAGGGAGCCCCGAAGGTCGGGGTGACCCCGATAATCTCGGTGTCTGCGCCGACGACCGCGCGGGCCGCCTCGGCGATGCTGCGTGTCATCGACTCGGTTGTGTTGACGTTGACCGTAAGAATCCTCATTGATCCTCCAGGTGTGGCGACATCCGCATCAGCAAATTTCGCATGATGGAATGTATGTTTCATACAACGTAAGTGTAGGTCAGGTCATATGTGAAGCACAATACTCTCCTCAGAGGTCAGACATCCGATCTCTGAAGTGGCTCTGACCTGCACAAACAGATGGAGTCGTGTGCGGTCAGGCGTCGTGCGACTATCTCCGACCCTAGCGGTCCTCGTCATCCTTGAAGGCTGTTCCGGTGGCCTGAAATGCCGCGTTCTCGCGGTATGGCCGCCGTGGAGCGCCTGGCGACCCCTGAGGAATCGACACTGAGGCCGGTGGGGTGGAGATCCTATACTCGAGCCGTCCCGGGGACTTCGGGGCGCACGAGGCTGTGCGAGCACCGCCTCAGCATCCTGCCGGCGAGTCTGCCCGCACGAGCTGAGACCTTGTTTCGTGAAAGGAATACGTCATGACAACTTTTGACAACGCGATCACCCGCCGGCAGGTGGCCTATCCTCGTTACGCCAAGTACCTCGACCGTTTCGCGCCGCTGACTGTCGCCTCGGTGGCCCTGGCCTTCGTTGCCATCCTCTCGATGGTCGCCTTCGTGGCGTCGGTGTTCGGTGGCAACCTCGTGTCGATGGCGCTGTCTCTTGTGACCACGGTCGTGTCAGCCGCGATCGGCCTCTACCTCGCTGACAAGGTGTCCCGCTGACACGTCTGCCTACCCGCCTGTCTCGACTGACAACGCTTCATACCCGATGCGCCACAGGCGCATCATGCATGCGTGACGGTCAGAGTGGCAGCGATCTCATCAACGGCGCTCATCAGCTCCGGAAGAATGACGTGGGTCATGTGCTCTGCGCTCATGCGCGAGGGAGGGCCCGACACTGAGGCGGCGAAGAGGTTATTCCCCGGAATGCCCATGGCCATGCAACGAACGCCCAGCTCCTGCTCCTCGTTGTCGATGGCGTAGCCGCGCGAGAGATTCGCTCGATCTCCGCTTGGAGCTCGCCTCGACTTGCCAGAGTGTGCGAGGTGAAGACCGGAAGCTTCATATGGTGAAGCAGGCAAGCGCGATGCTCGGAGTCCATGGACGCTAGAAGCACCTTGCCCACGCCGGTTGCGTGCAGGCAGACTCGATTCCCCACCTGTGTGAACTGGCGCATGGACTGTGTCGACGTGCGGTGTGCGATGTACAGAGCCTCGTCGGCGTCAAGCATCGCCACCGCTACCGACTCGCCTGTGGCCTGGCCAAGCCGGTCGAGAATGTCATGAAGGGCGGATCCAACGGATCGACCGGCGGTCGTTGTCAGAGCGAAGAAGGCACCTCCGACGGAGTACTCACCCCGAGCCGTCTTGATGACATAGCCGCGAGAGGCCAGAGTCCGCAGAATGCGGTGGACGGTGGGGCCCGGCAGCCCCGTACGCTCAGCGAGCAGAGCGAGTGACGAACTCGTTCCGTCCTTGGCCAGCTCTTCGAGGACATCAAGAGCTCGGTCGACAGACTGGATGACGGAGCCCTGGTTCCGGGGGCGCGCCGCTGACTCGGCCTGCTCCGGCAACGAGCGGTTCATTTCCGGGTCTGCCTTGCGCTGGTTCAGGAGCGTCATCGTCGGTAGCGGCTATCTCTCAAGGGTACGAACTACCTCGGTCAACGAGGTGGACGTGCCCACGTTGCCGGGGAAGACGATATAGGGAACGCCTTGCGCCAGGCCGTCCTGAGCCGCCCACAGGGAGACGATACCCGGCAGCATCGGACCGATGCAGCGGGCGTGGCGGATATCGAGGCCGCGGGCCGCCACGTCCGACGACGTGATTCCCCCCTGGCGACGACGAAACGCGGCACCACCTGCTCCACGATCCTGTGGACCGTTTCAGCGACGGCGTCGGATACGCGGCGAGAGATGTCCAGGGACTCATCGGCACCCGCGCCCACCACAAGACGGCGGGAGGTGTTGATGATGACGGAGCCCTGCCGTAGGGCGGCGACCACCTCGCTGACGACCGCCTGGATGTGCTTCTCGCGGGTGCCCGGGTCGATGACCGTGGCGACGTCGATCTCGAATCGAGCGAGTTCCACGTGGGAGCGAAGGTCATCGAGCTGGCTGGTGGTGAGAGCCACATGAGACCCGACGACGACCAGACCGCCGGGCACGGCGGGGCGCTGCGGTGTTCCGGAGGTGTCCCGGATGCGCATGACGTCCTGTGACGTCAGCGGAGTTCGAGGCTCTTGGCCGATACGTGTGCGCATGAAGGGCGGGCCCACCCGGTAGATGAAGTGCTGTCCCTGGTCCTCGGTTCGGATAAGAGCCAGACTCAGTGCGCGCAGGTCCTCTTCCGATGCGATGTCCGGAGCGATCACCTGACGGTCGGATAGAGCCGACAGGTCGCTGGCAAGTCTCTCGGGGTCGGTTCTCACGTCGGTGAGGCTGGGTGTGGAGACCGTGTTGGCGGTGACTGCGGCCTTTGTCTTCTCCTCCACCCACTCACTCAGGCGTGACGTCCTGTATCCGAAGGTCGCGTCCTGCGCGAACTCTGTCTGGCTGACAGGAAGATAGTCCTCGCCGATGCGAGCGTAGTGAGTACCGCCCACCGTGATGCGACCGGCCTCGGGGAACGCCGGCACGAGGACCACCCCGTCCAGATCCTGCCCGGATGAGGCCAGGACCTCGGCGATCGTGTCAGGCTCCAGCGGGAAATGGCCTCGCAGAGTCGAGTCCGAGCGGGTGGCGAAGGCGAGTGTGACATCGAGGTCCTGGGCGGTGGACAAAGCGTTGGTGACAGCCTCAATGGTGATGCGCCGCGCCTCGTGCGGATCGAGCGAGCGCGAGTTCGTCATGACGTAGATGGCAGGGGCCTGCTCGGCCAGCGCCCACTGAAAGTCCTCGACGTCCCATGCCATGAGAACGGGCAGATCTGTGACGGACTGGGTGCCGGTCGGGTCATCGTCCAACACGATGAAGACCGGATCGGGATGCTGGCGGGCCTTGATGGCGGTCCGGACGTCGTCGGCCGTGACACTCGGGCTCGGCGGATAAAGAGCAAGAAGCTCCTCGTACGTGGGCACAACAATCTCCTTACCGTCACCATTGGCGTAAGCGCGCAGCACGAACCCTGCAAAGATGGGAGCGCTGAGTGTGTTGGCAGGATAACACCTCAGGCCGGATGGGGCTCCTCAGTTCTCCGCCTCCTGGGGCTGGCGCGGAGCCATGTGCGCGCTCATGGCCTCGGCGGCTCGTTGAGGATCCTTGGCCTGGAGGGCCTCCAGGACATCGACGTGCTGAGTGACGACCAGACTGCGAAACGCGGGATCGGAGGCTGCCTGTCGGCGGGCTGCAACCAGGGCCTCCGTCAGAGAGTTCAGGGATGAGGCGATATAGATGTTGCCGGTGGCCTCCAGGATTGTCCCGTGGAAAGCGAGGTCCGCATCCACGGCCCCGTCGATGTCATCCTCAGTGTGGGCCTGTTCGTAGTCGGCCTTGTACTGCGCCAGCAACTCCAGCTGCTCCTGCGTGCACCGCTGAGCCGCGAGCCGTGCGGCTCCGACCTCGATGATCCGACGCAGCTCCAGCACCTCCTGCTCGATGTCATGGTGATCGCTTCGCAGCAGTGCGACGTGGGTGATGAAACGAGGGTCGTGCCACAGCCGGTAGGGCTGGACGTAGGTGCCCGTGCCGTGGACGACTTTGAGGACTCCGCCAACGGCCAACGACCTGATCGCTTCACGCATCGTTGTTCGAGACACGTCCAGGAACCGGGCCAGCTCGGCCTCGGCAGGCAGTGGAGACTCCTCTTTGAACACTCCATCGGAGATGGAGTCGAGGATCTGAGTGATGGCCTTCTCGACCCGATCGCGTCCCATACGGCCCTGATCCTCCTCGGTATGTGTTTTTCGCCGACGACGTGGTGTCAGAATCTTGACGTTATGTCAGTTGTTGTGGACAGCGAGACGGACGTTTTGCCCACCCATCGTGCGTCGACGCCTCACGGCGACTCTCAGGACGCCAGGGTGGAGAGGGCGCATCGCGTGTCCGGACTCCAGGTTATCTACGGTTCGTCCGCACGGCAGCGCGAGACAAGGAGGTCGTGTCGGCGCACGTGGTGCAGCCTCAGGTGCCCGCCTGGCAGCGGGGTGCTGACCGGACTGCGCGGGAGAGTGAGGCAAGGGGAGCGATCCCCGTTCCGTGTGCCGCGCCGAGACCTTACGGTGACATCGCGGTTCGCCGTCGACGCAGCGTCATCCGTGTCCTTCTGACCTCTCTCGCCCTGGCTCGTCCGGGCGGGCTGACGTCTGTCTGAACGTCTGCCGGGAGCAGCATCGCGCTCAGTCGGCGCCCAGCTGCAGGCGGTCCCAGGACCGGTAGGTGATCCGGGCGCCGATCGCGGCGGTCATCACCGGAACCGCCAGCAGCGGCGTGCTGACCTCCGTGTGGTGGGCGGCCCACACCATCGGGATGGACCACGGGATGTAGGGGCCGAGCCCGAGCCCAGCGGCCAGATTGGCGCCGACGAGGATCGCCAGCGTGAGCCCGATGCCGGCCAGGTAGCCGCGCCACCACGTCGCCGCCCACATGACCGGCAGCGCGCTGCCGCCGATCAGAGCCGCGCTGAGCGACAGCACCGCGAAGCAGCCGGCGGCGCCTCCCGCCCCAGCCCGAGCAGCAGCAGTCCCGCCGTCAGTGAGCACCGCCGCTTCAGCAACGCCCAGGATCGTCGCCCAGGTCAGGGGCCGCCACTATCTTCGCCGTTGCGATGGTGCGCAAGGTGGGCGGGAATCGCGAACAGGCCGACGATGGTGCCGTCGACGAACTCCCGCCCGCACTCCACGACATCACCACGCCGCAGCCAGAAGCATCGTGACCCCGCTACGCTCGTCGCCCCCAGGCGGTGATAGCCGTCCCAGCCAGGGCGACGTGACCATGGAGGCGGCCTTGCGCCCCAGGTCAGTGTCTCCGGCGTGCATCGCGGCGGCGTACCCGCCGGCCGTGGTCACCAGGACCAGAACGGGGGCGGCCACTGTCGCCACGCGCGACCGTGGCCCGAGCCAGCTTGCGAGCCTCCAGGTCGATCACGATCCCGGGAACGTCCCGCGACCGGCGGCCATCATGAGGCGCTCCGCTCCTTCCCAGGGCCGCTTCGCTCGGGAGCGGCCCCGTCCCCGAGCCGGGGTCCTGGGCCGCGTGATCCGCCGCCAGGATGGCGTCGAAGAAGACTCTCCGAGGTCTGCGCCTCCGGGGCGGCCAGGTTCTCCGGGCGTGATCGTGTCGACGATCCGCCCTCGGTGCAGCACCTCGACCCGGTCGGCGATGCGCGTGAGCTCATCGAAGTGGTGCCCGGTCACCAGCACCGCGCCGCCGCGCCCGGTTACCTCCGCAGCAGATCCTGAACCCGACGACGGCGAGCGGGTCCAGTCCGTTGGTCGGCTCATCGAGATGAGGATGCTCGGCCCGTGCGCCAGGGCGCTGACCAGTCCCACCTTCTGGCGCGTACCCAGCGACAGGCGGCGCGCGGGAACATCGAGCCAGCCGGTCAGCGCCAGCGCCTCGCTCATCCGCTCCGCCGTCCGCTCGGCGCGCTCGGGATCGGCCCCGTGGAGACGCGCGGAGGCGGTGATGTTCTGCCGGGCGGTGAGCTCGGGGATAGGAGAACGGCGTCTCCACCAGATGACCCACCCGCCGCCACACGTCCCTGGGAGGGCGGAGGGAAATATCGCGGCCGTGCAGGAGAACCCTCCCGCGTCGGGGGCGGAGCATGCCGAGGATGACGCGCAGGCCGTGGTCTCCGGCGCCCGTTGAGACCCACGACGGCGTGGCACTCGCCCTGCGACGGAGACATGGAGAGCCGTTGAACAGGCTTCCTCCCAGCGGTGGCGCATGGACGCGATCAACCTCCAGGGGCCGACGCCGCCGCGCTCTCATGATTCCTCCAGCAGGCTGAGAGGCCCCCGACTGAGCGTGTAGCCGCGGCGCCACTGACCGCCTCGGTGCTGGTGGCCGTGCCGGTCTCGACTCACGTCGTCGGGCGCAGTGTTCTCTCCGCCCAGGCAGCGGAGGGCTGCTCCGCCGCGCCATGACGGCTCGGCCGCGGCGCGCGCCGCGCCGTCAGCCCCGGGAACGATGAGCGCCTCGGCAATGGCGCGCTCGGTCTGCTGGCCCGCGGTTCGCACGGCGGCCGCCAGCGACGGCGTGCGAACCGCCAGCCGAACGCGTTCGTAGAACTCTCGGGAGGACATCTCCTCGCGCGCCGACTCCTGGACTCATCGCCTGCAGCGAGGGCCCGCACCGCCGGGTCAGCGGACGCCATCGCTGCGGCTGGGCGCGTACCGCCTCGGCGATGAACGGATCGAATAGTCGCTCACCACCACGCCTCCTTGGTGGGGAAGTGGCGGAAGAAGGTCATGTGAGAGACCCCGGTGGCCTTGGCGATCGCGGTGACCGGGACGGCGTCGAACCCCCGCTCGGTGAACATCCGCAGTGCGGTGCGTCGAAGCAGGTCAGCGGTGGAGGTGCGCGGGCTCATACCGAGACATGTTAGTCAGTAACCTTCTGAGTCAATCACCAACTGGAGACTCGTCCGCGCGCGCTCCGGGTGCGACCGTCCGGTGCGCGTCTGGTGCGCCGTCCGTGCGCCGCCACCCGCTGCTGGCCGGCACCTCCCGTCGCAAGAGCGCGCGGGCACCACAGATCGCCAACCGGTCGGGCGTCACTGCCGGCCGGCGTCGGCGTCCGGTAGCATGAGGCCAGCGCAGCCAACCCCGGAGGAAACCGATGCACGAGCCCATCAAGCTGGTCGACCGTGTCCAGGCCATCAACTGGAACCGCCTGGCCGATGATAAGGACCTCGAGGTCTGGGACCGCCTGACCGGCAACTTCTGGCTGCCCGAAAGGTGCCGCTGTCCAACGACGTGCAGTCTGGGCCCACCCTGACCGAGGGCTGAGAAGAACATGACCACCCGGGTCTTCACCGGCCTGACTCTCCTGGACACCATTCAGGGCACGGTCGGCGCGGTCTCCCTCATCCCCGACGCCACACCCCCACGAGGAGCGGTGCTCACCAACATCGCCTTCATGGAGTCGGTCCACGCCGCTCCTACTCTTTCGATCTTCTCCACCCTCATCTCGACGGCGGAGATCGACGGAGCCTTCCGCTGGAGCGAGGAGAACGAGAACCTCCAGCGCAAGGCCCGCATCATCCTGGACTACTACCGCGGTGACGACCCGAAGCGCAAGGTCGCCTCCACCATGCTGGAGTCCTTCCTCTTCTACTCCGGCTTCTACGCCCCCATGTACTGGTCCAGCCACGCCAAGCTGACCAACACCGCCGACCTCGTCCGCCTCATCATCCGCGACGAGGCCGTCACGGCTACTACATCGGCTACAAGTACCAGCTCGCTGTGCGCAGGTCCTCGCCCTGAGCGCCAGGCCAGACTCAAGGACTACACCTTCGATCTGCTCATGGAGCTCTACGACAACGAGGAGCAGTACACCGAGGATCTTTACGACGAGCTCGGCCTGACCGAGGACGTCAAGAAGTTCCTGCGCTACAACGCCAACAAGGCCCTCATGCAGACCTGGGCTACGGGGCGCTGTTCCCGGCCGACGCCGTCGACGTCAGCCCGGCGATCCTCGCCTCCCTGTCCCCCAACGCCGACGAGAACCACGACTTCTTCTCCGGCTCGGGCTCCTCCTACGTCATGGGCACGGCCGAGGCCACCCAGGACGAGGACTGGGACTTCTGAGCGCACCCGGGCGGAGGTGGGGAGCACTTCCCCGGGTGGTCTCCCCATGGCGGGTGGAATATGCGCGGCGCACTATTTCGGTGTTTGCAGCGCGCCAGAAAGGAACTCCCATGCGCTCCACCGTCAAGGTTCTCTCCGCCATCGCCGCCCTCGCCATGGCGGCCGGACTGTCCGCCTGCGACGAGCAGGGTGCCTCCCAGACCTCGGCCGGCGACGCCACCGCAAGTGATTCCGCCGATAAGGGCTCGGACGCACCTCCTCCAAGGACTCCAAGGACTCCAAGGACTCCAAGGGGTCCGAGGGCAAGGACGGTGAGACCACCAAGTCCGGCTCCAAGATCCGGAACATTGAGCCGGTGACCTTCAAGGACGAGCAGATCAGTCTCACGCAGACCTGTGACAAGGTCGTTGAGGACTATGCCGCACCCAAGTACAAGCAGAACGGTGGTAGCGACACGATCTACCTGCTTCACTGCAAGCTCGACTTCAGCGGAGACGTCGGCTTCAGCAGTGGTGTCGCGGACGTCACCTCGCTTCAGGACAAGGGGAATTCGTCCCTCAAGGCGGATGAGTACGGGAGCCTGCTGGAGGACGACATGAAGGATGACGGTCTCAAGACCCTTGGTTTTGATGACTACGGATCCGGAAAGGTGGAGGGCTGGTTCGCCTTCGCATCCTTGGGGGAGACGACCAAGCTGAAGCCGTTCTCCGAGGGCACCACCACCATCGTCTACAACCGCGAGGACGGCGAGAGCATCAAGTCGGGCAGCAGTACCCGGCCTACTCCGACACCCAGGACCTCGTGCTGAAGTAGACCTGATGACACTGTCCCCTCGGCGACCTTGAGATTCCCGCCGATGCTGTTCTCCGGCTGCCGCGTCCTCCGTTCCCGCAGGTTCGAAGAACGCGGCAGCGTGTGAGGCGTCGACTTGTGACGGTGCGGTCGGCTTCCGGCGCCCCTCGTCTTCGGTAGCGTGCTGCCATGACGTCATCCGAGGTGACTCGCCCCCGCCCGACGGCGCCGCCCGTCTACCGGGACGGCCCGTCCAAGATGTCGGAGGTCGGCGCGCGCTCCTGGGGCATCGATGACGTCCTCGACTCGGTCTTCTTCGCCATCGCCGCCGTCGCCACGCTGTGGCTGGCCTGGCTGCTCATCGGCTCGGGCTGGCACCTCGAGCCGGCACTCGTGGTCAACTCCCTGCTGTTCTGGGCGGTCCTGGCCTACCTCGCCCTGCCGCGCCTGCACCAGGTCCTCACCTGGCTCTACGTGCCCGACTACTTCATCGGCCGTACCCGCACCCCCGACGGGCTCCTGGGCGACCCCGTCAACCTCGCCGTCAAGGGCGATGAGGAGGACATTCACGAGGCGATGGTGTCCGCCGGCTGGGTGCGCGCCGACCCCATCACCCTGCGCTCCTCGTGGCGCATCGTCGTCTCCTCGCTGCTGCGCCGCTCCTACCCGGCGGCCCCCGTCTCCAACCTCCTGCTCTTCAGGGCGCAGGCAGAGCTCGCCCACCAGAAGGAGGTGGAGGGCAACCTCCAGCGTCACCACGTCCGCTTCTGGCACTGCCCGCCCGGCTGGGTCCTGCCCGGCGGCGGGCGCGTGGGATCTGGCTGGCCGCCGCCACTCACGACCGCGCCGTCGGCCTGAGCGTCCCTCACCCTCCAGGTCACCCACAAGATCGACGCTGACATCGACATCGAGCGAGACTCGTCGTCGACGACGTGCGCTGGGCCGACGCCGTCGAGCTCCAGATCTGGCCGGACTTCTTCACCTCCTACCACGACAAGAACGGAGGAGGGGACCGGGTGGTCACCGACGGCGCCCTCCACGTCCTCGACCTCAACGAGGTGGTGCCCGGATCCGACTCCGGGCCTCTCCCTCGGCTGGCCCACCTCGCCGACCTCAGGCCCGACGGCGCCGCCCAGCCAGCTCGTCATCGCCCTGGTCCTCATCGCGCTCCTGGTCGTTGCCGAGCTCATCCGAGTCTCCCGCATCGACGTCACCGACCTGCTGGACGCCGCTCGCGATCACCGACGCTAGACCAGAGCACGGTCGTCGCCTTCATCGCCATCATCGCCGTGCTGTCGTCCCTCCTCGCGCTCATCACCGCTGCCCTGGGTGTGGCGGCCTGGCACGGGCACCCGCGCGGCCGCATCGCTCTCATGGCCACCTTCGTCCTGGGGATCGTCACCGACATGGGGCAGGTCTCCAGCCTCGGGGTCCGCCAGGCCACCCTCGGCCTGGTCGTCACCAGCGCGCTCCAGGTGCTGGCCCTTCTGGCGCTCTCGGCCCGGCAGGTCCACGAGTGGGAGCGTGCCCGCAAGGAGGAGCGTCGTGCTGCCCGGGCCTCCCGAAGCGGCCCGCGAACCGGCACGCAGACCGCTCCGTCCACTGCCAGGGTGGATTCATGAGCGAGTACCTGGCGGGACCGCAGGGAGACGGCGCCGGCAACGCAGGCCCGGCCCGCCGGGCCGACCGGGCGCACCAGCCATGTCGATGAGTCCCGGCCCGTCGACGGCGACCGCGAGCACGTGCGCTTCGGCATCCCCTTCAACGGCGTTGTTCCCATCTGGCACGACGACGCCACCATCACCTGGCACCGGCCGGCCGACGGCACCGACCTGTCCAGCGTCCTGGGCATGGGCCTGGTGGAGTCGAGCCCGGCCCCGCCAGGCCCCGGCCGGCTGGGAGGAGCGCGTCGAGACCGGCACCTGACCGACTCCGGCCGCCTCCTGCTGCTCAAGGCCGAGACGCCGTCGGGCAGCCGGGCCATCAACGACCCGGGCGACGGCGCCCCCATCCCCCTGGAGGAGCCGCTGAGCTACGAGGAGGCCATGGAGGGGGTCTTCGACGTCGTCAGCTTCGGCATCCATATCGGCACGCATCATGCGCGCGCCGCCCGCGACGGCGGCATCATCCTGTTCACCCTGCGCGCCGCGCGATCCCGAGCCGCACCACATCCTGTCCGTGCCGGCGAAGGTCGACGACCGCGGGGTCATGAGCTTCCACCTGGGCACCCTCCAGGAGATGGAGGGCGGCGCCTGGGACGCCGCGACCCACCGCGACGGCATGTCCCTGCTCGACCTCACCGTCCCCTACATCGACCTCGTGGCCGAGGTCAGCCCCGACGGCGAGGAAGGGCTCGACGCCGACAGCGTCCTGGAGATGGCCCAGCCGGTCATCCAGTGCATCCTCAAGCCCGGCTTCCCCTTCGCCCTGGGCGCCTCCGTGCTCCTACCCCGAGGGAGGACGAGGGCTGAGCCGGGCCGACACCGCACTGCTCGCTGCGCTCAGGGCGCCGGCGGAGCGGTTGAGCCGCGCACGATGAGCTCGGTGGGGATGATGATGCTGCGGCTTCCGTCCAGTGTCCTGGAGGCCACCTGCTCCAGCACGAGGCCCACCATCTCGCGGCCGTGCCGCTTGAAGTCCTGACGCACAGTGGTCAGCGGCGGGAAGCTGTACTCGCCCACGGCCAGGCCGTCGAAGCCGACGACCGAGACGTCCTGCGGCACACGCCTGCCCTGTTCGTGCATCGCCCGGATAAGGCCCAGGGCCAGCTCGTCGTTGGCGCAGAAGATGGCCGTCACCTCCGGGTCGGCGGCCAGGTGCAGGCCGGCCTCGTAGCCCGCTGCGGCCTCCCACCCGCCGGGCACTGGCTCAGGAACCTCCCGCCCCGCCTCCTGCAGGCAGCGGGCCCAGGTGGCCCTGCGGATGAGGCTGGACTGGGAGTCCTCGGGGCCGCTCACGTGGTGGACGGTACGGTGCCCCAACTCCAGGAGGTGCTCGACGGCGTCGCACCCCGCCGACCCTGGTCGGCGCTGGCCGAGGTAGTAGTCCACGAGCGTGGGTCCGAGACCGCCACCGGCATCGAGGGGGCAGTACCAGCTGCTCGCGCCCGGCCCGCCCGGCCTGCACGACGACAAGCCCGTCGATGGCCTGGTGAGAGCCGGTGACGGCCTCGCGCAGGTCGTCGGAGGCGGGGTGCTCCACCTGGACGAGGTTGACGGCGTAGTCGGCGGCAGTGGCGCCTCCAGCACGCCCGCGGTGGTCAGGGCCTCCCGGTGCGCTGGATCTGCTGGGTCAGCACGCCGATCGTCTTGAAGGAGCCGCGGCGCAGGGCCTGTGCGGCGCGGTTGGGGGAGTAGCCGAGCTGGTTCATCGCCCGCAGGACCCGCTCGCGGGTGTCGGGCCGGACGTGCTCCGATCCCGCCGCCACGCGCGAGACCGTCTGGGCCGAGACGCCGGGCCAGGCGAGCCACATCGCTCATCGACGGCGCTCCCTCCGCGCCCCGGCTCTGCCCTGGCATGGCGCGAGGTTATCAGGATTGTCAGAAACGTCCGCATCCTGACTACGTAGTGACGTTACCATAACGGTCCTCCTTCGAGGGTGACGAAGTCGAAATTTTGTCCGTAGATCTGTCCCAACAAGAGTGGATCTCATCTATCATGTTAACGTCAACACCAAGACGTTGCACCGATGCGCGTCCTCTGTTCCTGCCAACCCCCTGGGAGCCGAACAATGATCGTTCCTAGATACTTCGAGGACCTCGGCGTCCTTCATGAGCACACGCTGCCGCCGCGCTCCTACTACGTGCCCGCCTCCCGTCCCATCGCCACCAGTCCCTGGAGGCGGGAGGACTCCGACCGCTTCCACCTGCTCAGCGGGCAGTGGGCCTTCCGCTACCTGCCCAGCATCCACGAGCTCACCGAGGCCTTCTGGGAGCAGGGCGCCCCCGAGGCCGCCGGCGAAAGCGGTGAACCCGAGCCCTGCCGCCGTCCCGGAGGGCTTCCACCATGATTCAGGTGCCCAGCACCTGGCAGCACCTGGGCTATGACGCCCATCAGTACACCAACGTGCGCTACCCCATCCCCTTCGACCCGCCCCACGTCCCCCAGGACAACCCCTGCGGCGCTACATCCGCGACTTCGAGTACGCCCCGGATGCCGCCGCCCCAGCACCTACCTGACCTTCGAGGGCGTGGACTCCTGCTTCTACGTCTGGCTCAACGGCACCTACGTCGGCTACAGCCGGTCTCCCACGCATCCGCCGAGTTCGACGTCACCGAGATCATCCGCCCCGGCGCCAACCGCCTGGCCGTGCTGGTCCTCAAGTGGTGCGAGCGGCACCTACTTGGAGGACCAGGACAAGTTCCGCACCAGCGGTATCTTCCGCGACGTCTACTCTCCTGAGCCGCCCGGCCGCCGTCCTGTTCGACTACGTCACCACGACTCGCCTCGGCCCGGTGGTCGGCACCGGGCTCGACGCCGGCCCGGCCACCGCCGTCGTCAAGATCAGGGAGCCTACCGGGGCGGGGCCGTCCCCACCCGCGTGGAGCTCATCGACCGCGACGGCTCGGTGGTCGCATCCGGCGACCTGGAGACCTTCGCCGGCGACGACGGCTACACCACCGGGCCCGCCTGAGCGTCGAGGGCCCCCGTCTGTGGAGCGCCGAGGACCCCTACCTCTACACCCTGGTCATCACCACGCCCGACGAGGTCATCACCGACCGGGTGGGCATCCGCGAGGTCGAGGTGAGCGACGCCGTCGTCCGTCTCAACGGCAGGCCCATCACCCTGAGGGGCGTCAACCGGCACGACTCCGACCCCGCCACCGGGCCCGTCGTCGACCTGGAGCACATGCAGTGGGACCTGCGCCTGATGAAGGAGCACAACATCAACGCGGTGCCAGCTCCCACTACCCAACGACCCGCGTTTCTACCAGCTGTGCGACGAGCACGGCTTACGTCATGTCCGAGGCGGACAACGAGAGCCACGGCACCCAGACCGCTTCCTGGCCGGCCCCTCCTGGGACAACCAGGTCGAGCACTGGAACGAGCCCATCGCCGACAACCCCGAGTGGACCGAGGCCGCCGTCGACCGCATGAGGCTGTGCGTCCACCGCGAGAAGAACCGCCCCAGCATCATCTCCTGGTCCGCCGGCAACGAGTGCTCCTACGGCTGCACCCTCGAGGTGCGCCCTCATGTGGGCCAAGGACTTCGACCCCACGCGGCTGACCCACTACGAGGCTCCTACCGCGACTCCAAGCGGCGCTACGACTACTCCTGCATCGACCTGTACAGCCGCATGTACCCCGGCATTGAGGAGATCCGCGACTACCTGGACTCCGACCCGGACAAGCCCTTCATCCTCGTGGAGTACTGCCACGCCATGGGCAACGGTCCCGGCGACCTCGAGGACTATTGGGAGATCATCCGGGCCGACGAGCGCATGTGCGGCGGCTTCGTGTGGGAGTGGTGCGATCACGCGGTCACCGCCGGGACCACCGACGACGGCCGGCCGGTCTACCTCTACGGCGGCGACCACGACGAGGCCGTCCACGACGGCAACTTCTGCGTCGACGGACTCGTCTCGCCCGACCGCGTCCCCCACCCCGGCCTGGCCGAGCTCAAGAACGTCCAGCGCCCCGCCCGCGTCGTCGAGTACGACCAGGACGAGGGTCTGCTCACCATCCACAACGACCTGGACCACACCGACCTGTCCCAGTACCTGCGCATCTCCTACGAGGTGCGCTGCGACGGCGTCGTCGTGGATCGTGAGGACCTCGATCTCCTCGAACCCGTCCCGCCGCACACGAGCGTCATGCTGCGCTGCGAGCCGAACGTCCCGCCGGCCGGGCGCTGCCACCTGCTGGTCACCTACCGGCTCGCGCGCCCCGACTCGCTGCTGGCCGCCGGCCACCTCCTGGGCTTCGACGAGATCCCGTTGCGCAACGCCGACAGGCGCCACCGGTGGGTCGCGGCGCTCGCCGGCCGCCCCATCGGGGAGACCCGCCTGCCGGTCAGCGCGAGGGCACCCGGGTCGAGGCCGAGGCCGCGGGTCTGCGCTGCGCCATCGACACGCGCACCGGCCTGCCCGTATCCCTGGCTGCGGAGGGCCGCGAGCTCCTGGAACGCCCGGTCGAGCTCAACATCTGGCGGGCGCCCACCGACAACGACCGCCACGTGCGCCTGGAGTGGGAGCGCGCCCACTACCACCAGGCCGCGGCCCGCGCCTACGGCGTCGACGTCGAGGAGGAGCCCGGGCGCGTCACCGTCAGCGCCGACGTCGGCCTCGTGGCGCCCTCGGTCCAGCCCGCCCTGCGCGGGCGGCTCGTCTGGACCCTCACCGACGACGGCGTCCTGAGCCTGAGCCTGCAGGCTGCGCCGGGCGCTGGGCTTCCCCAGCCTGCCGCGCCTGGGGCTGCGCCTCTTCCTGCCCGAGGTCATGAACCAGGTCGACTACTACGGCCTGGGTCCGCAGGAGAGTTACATCGACAAGCACCGCGCCAGCCACCACGGGGCCTTCAGTGCCGACGTCGTCGACCTCCACGAGGACTACATCCGGCCCCAGGAGAACGGCAGCCACGCTGACTGCAACAAGGTGATCGTCTCCGGGGACGGCCTGAGCCTGGCGGTTGTCGGGCAGACCCCGTTCTCCTTCAACGCCTCCCGCTACACGCAGGAGGAGCTGGCCGCGCGGCGCCGCAACACCGACCTGACGCCGTCGGGAAGCACGGTCCTGTGCCTGGACGCCGCGATGGCCGGCATCGGATCAACAGCTGCGGGCCCGCTCTGCGGCCCCGCTACCAGGTCGACGGCCAGGAGCTGGGGATGGAGCTCCATCTCCTGCTCAACACCCTTACCCACACCAGTACTCACAATGAGGTGAAGCCATGAGCAGCGAGTCTGCCGGTAAGAAGGCCGGCGCCCCACCGCAGGAGCCGGCCTGGAGGCGGCCAGCAGAGAAAAGTACCTGAGTGGTACAACAAGGTGGGCTACGGATCGGGCGATGTCGCCGGCAACGTCGTCTACGTGCTCCTGTCCGCCTTCGTCATGATCTACCTGACGGACTCCGCCGGGCTCAACGCGGGCATCGTCGGTACCCTCATGATGATCTCGAAGCTTTTCGACGGCTTCTCCGACATCATCTTCGGGGCGCTGCTGGACCGCACCAACACGCGGATGGGTAAGGCCCGCCCGTGGATGCTGTGGGGGTTCGTCGGCTGCTCCGCCATGATCATCGCGATCTTCGCGATCCCCACGAGCCTGGGGGACACTGCCAAGTACGCCTGGTTCTTCATCGCGTACACGCTGCTCAACGCCGTGTTCTACACGGCCAACAACATCGCCTACTCCTCACTGACCGCGCTCATCACCCGCAACGGGGCCGAGCGCGTCCAGATGGGCTCCATCCGCTTCATGTTCGCCTTCGGGACGAACCTGCTCATCCAGAGCGTCACCGTGGGCGGCGTGGCCCTGTTCGGCGGCGGCGCCGTCGGCTGGCGGACCATGGCGATCGTCTACGCGCTGCTCGGCCTGGCGGTCAACACGCTCTCGGTGCTCTCGGTCAAGGAGCTGCCGCCCGAGGAGCTGGAGGGCAAGGGTGAGGGCGAGCCCAAGGAAGACAAGCTCTCGGTCGCGGAGTCGGCCAAGATGCTCGTGTCCAACAAGTACTACCTCATCATCCTCATCGTCTTCCTGCTCACCCAGATCTTCACGGCCATGCTCAACATGGGCATCTACTTCATGAAGTACATCCTGGGGGACGAGAACCTGCTGGGGACCTTCGCGTGGGCCATCAATATTCCGCTCATCGTGGGGCTCATGATCACGCCGCTGGTGGTGAGCCGGTTCGGAGGCATGTACCGGATCAACATCGTCGGCTATGTCATCGCGACCCTCGGGCGGCTCAGGGTGCTTGTGGCGGCTTCATGCACAACGTCCCGCTCATGCTGATCCTCTCCGGGATCGCGGCCCTGGGCATGAGCTCGCTGCAGGGCACGCTCAACGCCCTGATCGCCGGGGCCTCGGAGAACACCTGGCTGCGCACCGGCAAGCGCATCGACGGGCTCATGTTCTCCTGCACGTCGCTCGGCGTGAAGGTGGGTCGCGGTATCGGCACGGCCGTCTCGCGGCTGCTGGCCGCCTCCGGGTACGACGGGGACCTCAAGGTCCAGCCGGAGTCCGCCATCCAGATGATCTACATCATGTACGTGGCTGCCGCTCGCGGCCAACGCGCTCATCCTCTTCCCTGCTCACCCGGCTCGACGTCGAGAAGGTCAACACCTGGCTCAGGAGGAGGCCGACGCTCGGGCCAGGTGGAGGTCGGCGCCGGGGCGGCTGGTGGGGACTGCGCGGCCTTGGGCGAGGCCGGTGACGCCGTCCGTTCCGACGCCGATGGCACCGCTGGATGCTGTCGAGAGTCCGGCCATCGCGGCCGTAGGCGCTGAAGTCTCCGATGACGACGCAGAGGGCGGTGGTTCGGGCTCGGCCGGATGAGGCGCGGGGCGGTCCACAGGACTCGCGGGTGAGGGGCGATAAGGGGCTCGTGGACGGTGAGGCTGTCGCCCCACCCGCGTTCCCCAGGCGGTGCGCAGGCGGGAGTTCCGCCCTGCGCACCGCCGGTCGTTTTTGTCTTCGCTCTGTGCCGACGTCGAGGACGTACTTCTTGCTTGAGGACGCCTTCGTGTGGCGACTGCGTTTTCTCATTGATGACTGACTACTGCCCGCAGCCGTCTTCGACGAATCGCAGTCCCCACGGCAAAAGTACGTCCTCAATCGACGTCGGATGCGGGTGGGGGTGTGCGAGTACAAGCGTGCAGGCCGGGTGGTTGCACTCTGAGGCACTGTGAGTACGAGCCCGGCCATAGGGGCGCTGTGCCGGACGGTCGCCGGCTCCCGGCTGGGCAAACGTGCAGGTCAGCCCATAGGTGATGCTGACCGCTGTGATCGGCGAAACCTGGGCACAGCCGATATGGATACGACAAACGTGAGGTCTTGGTGATCAGATCACCACAGGATAGGCTTGCCTTGCTTATAGCGATCCGAGACGAATTTCGTGACATGGAGGCCGAGTGTTTCTCGCCAACCTGCTGATCGCCCTACGGGAGGGTTTGGAGGCGGCTCTTGTCGTCAGCATTATCGTCGCCTACCTGGTCAAATCCGACCGCCGCGACGCTCTGCCCAAACTGTGGATCGGCGTCGGACTGGCCGCCCTCCTGCCTCTGGCCACCGGCGCCATCCTGACCTGGGGGCCCAAGACCCTCACCTTCCAGGCTCAGGAGATTCTCGGCGGCACCCTGTCCTTCGTTGCCGTCGGCCTGGTGACCTGGATGATCTTCTGGATGGGCAAGAACGCCCGCGAGCTCAAGGGCGAGCTGGAGGGATCCCTGTCCAGGACCCTCGCCGGGGACGGCTCCGGCTGGGGCGTTGTCTGGATCGCCGTCGTCGCCGTGGGGCGCGAGGGCGTCGAGACGGCCCTGTTCATCTGGGCCACCGTGCGCTCCAGCATCGAGAGCTCCACCATGCAGACGACGGCGGGCGTCGTCACCGGCCTCGCCCTGGCCATCGTGCTGGGTGTCCTCATCTACCAGGGCGCGGTGCGCATCAACTTCCGCATCTTCTTCGCCACCACCGGGTACTTCCTCGTCGTCGTCGCCGCCGGCATCGTCGCCTACGGCGTCGGCGACTTCCAGGAGGCCGGTGTCCTTCCCGGCATCATGAGCCACGCCTGGGACCTGTCCGCCCACCTGCCGGACAGCACCTCGCCCCTCTACTGGCTCTATGTGCTGCTCCAGGCCATGTTCCAGCTCAACCTCCAGCCCACCGTGCTGCAGGTCGTGGGCTGGTGCCTCTACATCGTCCCGGTCCTGGTGCTGCTCACCCTCCAGATCCGGGGGCCGCGGCCCTCGCCGCGCCAGGAGAGCGCCGCCGACAAGACCCATGAGGGCCGCCGATGACGTCAGTGACGCCGCGTCCGACGTCGATACGAGCAAGGTCTCCTGACCGTCCCCGCAGACCCTCATCCACCACCGCCTCCTCACAAAGGAAAGACAGATGCCGATCATCACGCGACGCAATGTGCTCACCCTGCTCCCCCTGACCGCCATGGGCCTGGGCCTTGCCGCCTGCGCCGACAACCCCAAGAATGCCAAGGGCGGTGCCTCGGGATCCGGCAAGGCCCAGGAGATCACGGTGACCCTCACCGATGATTCCTGCCAGCTGTCCTCCACCTCCTTCCCCTCGGGCGTCGTCACCTTCACCATCACCAACTCCGGCTCGGCGCCCAACGAGCTGGAGATCCTCACTGAGGACAAGCTCCAGATCATCTCCGAGCAGGAGAACATCGGCCCCGGCACCACCGCGAAGCTCACCACCTCCCTCAAGGAGGGCACCTACTACGCCGCCTGCAAGCCGAACATGGTCGGCGAGCTCAAGGGCGTCACCCAGCTGACGATCACCAAGGGCGCCGCCGTCGACGTCAGCGCCGACGAGGCCGAGGCGCGCGAGGCCGCCGTCACCAACTACACCGCCTACGTGCGCGATCAGGCCGGGCCAGCTCCTCACCGCCACCCAGAGCTTCGTCACCGCCTACACCTCCGGCGACACCGCCACCGCCCAGAGCCTCTACCCGCTGGCACGTCAGTACTACGAGCGCATCGAGCCCACCGCCGAGTCCTTCGGGATCAAGGAGGCCGGAGACCTCGACGCCTCCCTGGACACCCGCGTCCAGGACCTCGCCTCCGGCGCCGGCAAGGCCGTCACCGACAAGGAGGTCATCGACGGCTGGACCGGATGGCACCGCATCGAGGCCGACCTGTGGGCCCAGGACCCCGCCAGCCCCTTCAAGTTCGCCGACGACGCCGCCCGCCAGAAGGTCGCCGACCAGCTCAACACCGACACCAAGTCCCTCTACGACCTCGTCTACGGCAACATCAACGGCACCGGCGGCAAGAAGTTCGAGCTCGAGCTCGAGGACGTCGCCAACGGCGCCGCCACCCTCCTCGAAGAGGTCGCCACCACCAAGATCGTCGGTGAGGAGGAGACCTTCTCCCACACCGACCTCTACGACTTCCAGGCCAACGTCGAGGGCGCCAAGGTCGCCTACGGCAACGTCGAGGACCTCATGAAGAAGAAGGACTCCAAGCTCGCCGAGAAGATCACCACCCAGTTCAAGGCGGTCGAGGACCTCGTTGCCGCGCAGGCGAACGGTCAGACGGCTGACGGCCAGAAGACCTACGCGGACTACTCCACCATCGCCTCGGTCCAGAAGGACGCCGGTGAGGGCCCCCGACAAGAACTCCTACACCGACGTGCAGCGCAAGTTCTCCGACGCCGTCAACGCCCTGAGCGAGTCCCTGTCGCAGGTCGCCGGAACCATCCTCTGAGCGTCGTCGTCACCCCCGGAAGTAGCAGACAGTGAGTGGCAAGCCGGCCGACGAGTCGGACGAGGCCCAGGTCGCGGCCGACGCGACCGGCCCGGAGGCATCGCAGGCGCACCAGGAGTCGGGAGCCCCGACGTCGGAAGGCCCGGGCAGCGGCTCGGAGGCCTCCGGCGCCTCGGGAGAGCCCGAGACCCCCGGCGCCTCTGAGAATCCCGAAGAACCGGACGAATCCGGCAAGCCCGGCAAGTCCGGCGCCAAGGGCACGAGCCGCCGCGCCATGTTCACCGGTGCGGGCCTGGGCGCCGCGCTCGCGGGCCTGGCCGGTGTGGCCGGCGGTCGCGCCTGGGAGGCGTCCCAGCGACCCGAGGACGCCATTCTCACCGTCTACCCCTTCCGGGGCGAGCGCCAGGCGGGGATCACCACCCCCGCCCAGGACAACATGTTCACCGCGGCCTTCGACGTCTCCGCCACCGACGTCGAGGAGCTCAAGACCCTCCTGTCCGACTGGGCCGTGGCCGCTGAGCAGATGACCGCCGGCGAGCTCATCGGCGGCCAGCCCAGCTCCAACAAGCAGCTGCCGCCCAAGGACACCGGCGAGGCCTGGGGCTACAAGCCCAACGGCCTGACCATCACCTTCGGAGTGGGCAAGGGCCTGTTCGTCGACGCCGAGGGCAACGACCGCTTCGGCCTGGCCGCCAAGATGCCGGCCATCCTCAAGGAGGGCACGCCCTCCTTCTCCGGAGACCAGCTCCACGCCGCCCAGTCCGACGGCGACCTGCTCGTCCAGGCCTGCTCCAATGACGCCCAGGTGTGCGTTCACGCGATCCGCAACCTCACCCGTATCGCCTTCGGGACCGCGACCCTGAGGTGGAGCCAGGTCGGGTACGGGCGGACGTCGTCGACCTCCGTGGACCAGGAGACGCCGCGCAACCTGTTCGGCTTCAAGGACGGCACCAACAACATCAAGGCCGAGGACCCCGCCGACCAGCTCAACGAGCACCTGCGGGTCCAGCCGGGGACGACGCCGCGGCGGACTGGATGACCGGCGGCACCTACTACGTGGCGCGGCGCATCCGTATGCTGGCCGAGGTCTGGGACCGTCTGCGGCTCATCGAGCAGGAGCAGACCATGGGGCGCGACAAGCGCTACGGGGCGCCGCTGAGCATCGCCAACCCCACGAAGTCCTCCGAGGAGTTCACGGCCGTGGACTACACGGCCAAGGACGACAAGGGCGAGAGTCTCGTGCCGGCCGACGCGCATATCGCCGTCGTCTCACCGGAGCAGAACCAGGGGCGCCGGATGCTGCGCCGCGGCTACAACTACACCGACGGCTCCGACTCCCTGGGCCTGCTGCAGACCGGGCTGTTCTTCATCGCCTTCGTGCGGGATCCGCGCACGAACTTCTACCCGATCCTGGACCGCATGACCAAGAGCGATGCTCTCCAGGAGTACCTCAAGCACGAGGCCTCGGCCCTGTTCGCGATCCCGCCGGGCATCAAGAAGGGCGACACCATGGTGGCCGCCTCCCTCTTCAGCTGAGCGGAGGTCGGGGCGGCTCCCGCAGTCGGCTCGTGGTCAGTGCTCTGCGCCGGCGAGCGCCTTGAAGCCGGTGACCGCAGCCAGCGCCACGGCCAGGATCCCGGCCAGTACCAGGGTCAGGCCTCGGAAGGTGGGTACCGACGTCGCCAGGGTGGGCCGATGCTCGTGCCGACGAACAGGATGAACCCGTTGAGCGCCATGCCGCTGCCGCGGTTGGGGGCGGACACCTGCCCGTAGAGGCTGATCATCGCCGGCGCGGCCAGCGCGACCCCGGCGACATACACGACGCTGGCGGCCACCAGGCCCACCAGGCTGCCCGCGAGCAGGGGCCTCGCCGAGCATGCCCAGTGCCGATGGCCCGAAGCCGAGCCGGGCCACCTGGGGCCAGGACCACCTGGCCGCCAGGGCGCCCCGCACCGAGGCTGAGGAACATGAAAAAGCAGGGGCCGCCAGGCGGATGAGGATGATCGTCGAGGGCTGCATGCCCAGCGACTCCAGGTGGCCGCCGATACCGGTGTACATGGCGACGAACACCATGAGCAGCGTGAGGTGCGCGAGGCTGAGCGCGAGGACCGCGGGCCTCAGGGCGAGTCGCCCCAGCGCCTGGAACTGCCCTCGCAGCGAGGAGCCGGGGGTGCGGGCGGCGTCGTGCACGTTGGCGAGGATGACAACCAGCGCGACGGCCAGCAGGCCCGCGCACAGGGGGAAGAACCATCGCCACCCCAGGTGCAGCGCGACTAGTGAGGCGAGCACCTGGCCGGCGATGCCCGCCACAAGGAACGACGTCGACATCGCCCCGATCGCCCTGGCACGCCTGGTCGGAGCCGGCGCCTCGGACAGGTGGGCCAGGGCCACGGGTGCGAAGCCGGAGGCGCTCAGCCCCTGAACCGCGCGCAGGATGGCGAGCGCCGGCAGTGACGGGGCCAGGGCGCAGCAGGCGGTGGAGACGATGAGGATCCCCAGCGCGAGCGCCATGATCCTCCTCCTGCCGTAGTGGTCGGAGACCGGCCCCCAGATGAGGAAGCCCGCGGCGTAGGTGAGGCTGAAGGCCGTCGACAGCGCGAAGGTGGTGCTGCCGTGCAGCTGGGCGGAGATCGGCTTCAGCAAAGGGATCGCGGCGTACAGCTGGGTCAGGACGAGCAGCGCTGTGACCACGAGGGTGGCGGTGGTACTGCTGCCGGCGGGGTGGGCGGGGGCGGTCGACCGAGCCGTCGACTGGCTGGACGGCTCGGGGGAGTGGGCGACGTCGGGATGCTGATCGGGTGACATGAGAACCCCTTTCCAACGTAAGCGTTGGAATTGACCCTAGTAGACTGGAGGGAGAGTTGCAACGGCAGCGTTGGAATTGCTGCCGGCGCTCGTGGACACGGGAGGAGGCGTCATGGCCTGGGACACCGAGGGCACCAAGCGCAAGATCAAGGGACGCCGCCACGGCCGAGTTCACCCGCCACGGGCCCGCCGGGACGACCGTCGAACGGATCGCCAAGCGGGCCGGGTGTCAACAAGAGCGCGTCTACAACTACTTCGGCTCCAAGGATCGCCTGTTCTCCGCGATCCTGCGCGACGAGCTGACCAAGGCGGCCGAGGCCGTTCCGCCCGCCTTCGATGAGGGGGAGGACGTGGGCGACTACGCCGGGCGCCTGTACGACTACCACCGGCAACGCCCCGAGCTCATTCGGCTCCTGTGCTGGGAGGCCCTCACCTTCGACGGCGAGGTGCCCGAGGAGGAGCTACGGCGCGAGCACTACCAGCGCAAGATCGCCGGGGTGCGCAGCGGCCAGGAGACCGGCGCCCTTGTTCGGGACGTCGACCCCGGTGCGCTCATGCTCATGATCATGTCCCTGACGGGCTGGTGGTCCACCGTGCCCCAGGTAGCGCGGATGCTGTGCGGGCCCCTGGATGACGAGGAGGCGCACGATCGCCGGCGCGCCGTCGTCGTCGACGCGGCCCGCCGGCTCGCCGCGCCCCGCGACTGAGCGCTGGGTGGCTGGGCGGGCCGTGGCCCTCGGCGGCTACTGCACGAGCCTCGGGGCGTACTGGCCAGGGGTTGTCCATCCTGCACGATACCCGGACCTTCGTGGAGTACACCCATGTCCTGGCCAGTAGTACCCGGCCCTCGTGCAGTACGGGCCGCGGCTGGGCATGATTGCCTTATGCGCGACCTGAACGAACTGACCCGCCCCACCGTCCCCTCCAGTGCCATTCAGGAGCGCATGGCCGCCGAGACCGAGGAGCGTCGCCACGTCGTCGGCCCACCGACGTCCCTGCCCGACGACGCCGGAGCCCCCGCCGACCTGCGCGCCGCCCTGGGTGAGGCCGTCGCCGAGCTGGCCCCGCAGATCGTCGAGCTCTCCCACGACATCCACGACCACCCCGAGACCGGCTTCGAGGAGCACTACGCCGTGACACGGTCGCCGCGCTCCTGCGCCGCCACGGCATCGAGCCAGAGGTCGGCGTCTACGACATGGACACCGCCCTGCGCGCCGAGATCTCCGGGACCGCCGGGGCCGGTGCCACTGGCGCAGCGGCCGGAGACTCCGGTGAATCAGCCGGCACCATCGCGATCCTCGCCGAGTACGACGCCCTGCCCGGCATCGGCCACGGCTGCAGCCACAACGTCATGTGCGCCAACTCCGTGGGCGCCTTCCCTGGCCCTGGCCGCCCTGGCCCTGCTCCCGCCCCGGCGCCCTGCCCGGCCGCGTCGTCCTGCAGACCACGCCCGCCGAGGAGAACTCGACCGCTAGGAGGTCCTGGCCGTGCGCGGCATGCTCGACGGCGTCGACGCCGCCATCCAGACCCACTCCTACGCCCACGACGTCACCCACCAGACCTGGCTCGGGGTGCGCCGCCTGAGCGTCGTCTTCCACGGCGTGCCCGCCCACGCCGCCTCCCAGCCCTTCATGGGCCGCAATGCCCTGGACGCCGCCACCCTGGCCCTGACCGGCATCGGCCTGCTGCGCCAGCAGATGCTCCCCATGGACCGACTCCACGCCATCATCACCGAAGGCGGCCAGGTCCCCAACATCATCCCCGAGCGCACCGAGCTGTCCATCATGGCGCGCTCCAAGTACCTCGAGACCCTCAAGGAGATCGCCGAGCGGGTCGAGGAGGTCGTCCACGGTGCCGCTCTCATGACCGGCACCGGCGTCGAGATCCTCACCTCCGAGGACAGCAATGAGGTCCCCGTGCGCGACAACGGGCCCCTGCTCACCTCCTGGGTGCGCTCCCAGCGCGAGCGCGGCCGCGACCCCCTGGCCCCCGGGGTCCTGCCCGAGACGATCGCCGCCGGCACCGACTTCGGCAACGTCTCCCAGCGCGTGCCCGGCATCCACCCGCTCATCAAGGTGACCGACCGGCCCGACATCGCCCTCCACACCCGCGCCATGACCGAGGCCGCCGGTGCTCCCACCGGGGACGCGGCCGCCCTCGACGGCGCCTACGGGCTGGCCGCCGTCGCCCTGGACTGGCTCCACGACGCCGAGCTGCGCCGGGCCGTGCGCGCCGACTTCGAGGCCACCGGCGGGGCGATCGACGTCGCCGGCTTTTGGGAGGAGTAGGCGGGCCCCCGCGCCTTCGCGGTGCGCGGCCGGCGCAGGCGGTCCTCGTGTCCACCATGTCCGCGCGACCGTCCCCCACGGGCTGGTGTCTAGGCTCCCGGAACAGGCCAGGAGTCGTCAGGTGCGGTTGCGCGCCGGGCGGCTCAACCCTCAGGCCGCCGGGCGGCGGATGAGCAGCGCCCCGGGGTCGAGGCGCACCCGCATGCCCTGGGTGGGCGCCAGCAGGTCCCCGTCGACCTCCACCAGTGCCGGCGCGGAAAGCCGGATGGCCACCTCCCCGCCGCGCCGCAGCACCACCCGGCCCAGGGAGCGGCCGGACTCGGAGTAGTGCGCCGCGTAGGGCGGCAGCACCTGGCGCGCCAGGGATCCCCACCCGGCCAGGCCTGCGACCGTGTCGATGGCGGCGACGTCGAGCAGGCCGTCGTCGGTGCGGGCCTGGGGCAGCAGGGTGATCCCGGCCGGGAGACGACCGCCGTTGGCCACCAGCAGGTTGCGGGCGATCAGGCGCTCCACGCGCCGCTCACCGGCCTCGTCCAGGAGGCTGAGAACCATGTCCATGCGCGGCGAGCCCAGGTTCTCCACGGCCGCCAGGGCGTAGGCGCCCCATCCGACCCGCGCCTTGAGGGCCGGACGCGTGGAGGCGACCAGACCGGCATCGAAGCCGATCCCGGCCACCACCATGCAGGCGTGCTCGTCCCCGAGGGTGGGCCGAGTCCACTGGCGGGTGCGCCGGGTCGCCCTCTGGACCGCGCGCACCGCCCGGGCCGCCTCGGCGGACAGCTGCGATGAGCCGGATGAACTGGCCGGATCGGTCGGACTGGCCGGATCGGTCGGACTGGCCGGATCGTGGGCCGGCTGGGCCGCTGCGGCTCCGTCCGAGGCGCTCGCCGAACCGGGGGTACCGGCTGCTGCCGGGCTCGTTCCGACGTCGGCCTCGGCAAAGGGCTCGGTCCTCACCCAGGCCAGGTCGGCGGGCAGCTCGACGCCGCGGGCCGCCACCCGGGCCGCTGCCCTCGGGTCTCCGACCGGTATCCCCAGATTGCGGGCCGCCAGGTTCGCCGTGCCCAGGGGGATGATGCCCATCTGGGCGCCGGTGCCGGCCATGCCGGCCGCCACCGAGCGCACGGTCCCGTCGCCGCCTGCGGCCACCACCAGCCGGGCCCCGGCTGCCAGGGCCAGGCGCGCCTGCATGGTGCCGGGCTCGGACACGCTCGTCTCCAGCCAGACGGGTCCGGCATACCCCGCCTCGTGCAGCTCGCGCTCCAGCAGGCCCCGTACCGCGGCGCTGGCGCGCGGCTTGAGGGGTTGATGACGACGCAGGCCAGCGGCTGCCCGGTGCGCGTCGTCGCCCGGGTCCCGCCGTCGGAGAGCGAGCCGGTCATAGGGGCAGGGTAACCGCACATGCGGCCTCGGTCACGACCCCGCAGCGCCGGTGGAGGCCACGAGAGGAACCGGAGACGGCTCGATGCTGCGACTCGGAGGGTGCCTCAGGCCGCGGTCGGGAGCCTCACGGGGGAGACGGGCAGGTCTGCCTCGCTCACCAGGCGCGAGATGAGGCTGGCCAGCTGGGCGAAGTCGGCACCGCGGGAGGAGGAGACCCGGTGGACCAGGCCCATGTGGCGCACCGGTGCCTCGCCGCCGAAGCGGGCGACGCCGTACTCCGAGGAGGGGGCCAGCAGCTGTAGGGCGCCTTCGGGGATGATCGTCACGCCGGAGCCGTGGGCGACCATGCGGGTCACCGTTGACAGGGGTGGTGGCCATCGCGACCGGGGGCTGGGTGCCGTAGCGCTGGCACAGTGCCAGGGTCTGGTCGCGCAGGCAGCTGCCCTCGTCGAGCAGGAGGAGGGGCTGGTCGTCGAGCTCGGCGGGGGTCACGTCCGTGCGGCCCACCCAGGGGTGGTCGGCGGCGGTGAGGATGACGAGCTGCTCGTCGAACATCGGGATCGCGGTGGTGCGTTGGAGGTCGTCCTCCAGGGCGATGATGGCAGCATCGAGGCGGCCCTGAGCGAGCTGGTCGAGGTTGTCCCCGGTGACCATCTCGCGCAGGTCCAGCTCCATCTGGGGCAGGGCCTCGCGCAGGCCGTCGATGAGGACGGGGGCCAGATAGGGGGCGATGGTGGGGATGATCCCCAGGCGCATCGACCCGCTCAGGGCGGCTCCCTGGCTGGAGGCGGCCTCGGTGAAGGCCTCGGCCGCCAGGACCGCGTCGCGCGCGAAGGGCAGAAGCGCCTCGCCCAGGGAGGTGACCAGCACGCGGCGGGTGGTGCGCTCCACCAGCTCGCCACCGACGCGCTTCTCCAGGGCGGTGATGGCCTGGGACAGGCTGGGCTGGCTGACGCCGAGCGCCGTGGCGGCCTCACCGAAGTGCTGGTGGTCGCACAGGGCGACGAAGGCCCGTAACTGGGAGAATGAGGGAGATGATGAGATCGGCATGAGTTGTGGTCCTGTGGTCGGGGCCCGCACCAACGCGATCGGCGAGCCAGATGAAGACGGAGTGACAGAAAGTCGGAGGCAGACGACTGGCCGGGAAGGGCGGGGAGAGCTGGTGTGGGGTCCGGTGCGGGTGGGCCTCCCTACGTGGCGGCCCGGAAGCGCCGTCGGGAACTATAGGGGTACACCGATTGAAATGTATTGTATCTCACAGGTGGATTACGTCGGTAGAGGGATGTGGGTCACGTTCGTGTGCGGGGACTGGTGCGCGCCGGCGTGAACGTGTATGTTCCGCGCGCCCGCGATTCGCCCCGATCTTCCGGTTAATTATTGGCTTTCCGGGGTCCTGGTCCGTCTCCCGAACGGAGTCGACCCGACGGCGATTCCGGGGAGAATCGACCGGAGTGTCGAGTCCGCCACTGGAGTGTGACTTCGTCCGACCGTGGCCGACCGTGGCCGACCGTGTCTGACCGTCTCTGACCGGTTCGCCTTGCCGCCCGCCCGCGGCCCGGCTGCGCCCGGGGGCTGATCCGAATGCGGCCTCGGGCGCGGTCCTGACTACACTCGGGGTCATGATCGACCTGCGTGCGCTTCGCGAGAACCCCGAGCCCTTCCGAGCCAGCCAGCGAGCCCGTGGTGCCGACGTCGAGCTCGTTGACCGTGTCATCGCCGCCGACGAGGCCCGCCGCCGGGCACTGGCCGCCTTCGAGGCCTGCGCGCCGAGCAGAAGTCGGTCTCCCGGTCGGTGGGAAGGCCTCACCGGAGGAGCGTCCGGCGATCCTCGCCAGCGCCAAGGAGCTCGCCGAGCAGGTCAAGGCGGCCGAGGCCGCCTCCTCGGCCGCCGCCGCCGAGCTCGACGCCCTGGCCCGCCAGTTCGCCAACCTCATCGAGGGAGCGCCGTCGGGCGGTGAGGAGGACTACGTCGTCCTGCGCCACGAGGGCGGCGAGCCCCGCGACTTCGCCGCCGAGGGCTTCGAGCCCGCCGACCACCTGGCGATCGGCGAGGGCCTGGACATCATCGACACCCGTCGCGGCGCCAAGGTCTCCGGCGCCCGCTTCTACTACCTCAAGGGCTGGGGCATGCGCCTGGGCTGGCGCTCATGACGGCCGCCCTGGACGCCGCCGTCGCCCGCGGCTTCACCCCGATGACCACCCCCCACGCTCGTGACCCCGCAGGTCATGGGCGGCACCGGGTTCCTGGGCGCCCACAGTGATGAGATCTACTACCTGCCCGCCGACGACCTCTACCTCACCGGCACCTCCGAGGTGGCCCTGGCCGGCTACCACGCCGACGAGATCCTCGACCTGTCCGCCGGGCCCAGCGCGCTACATGGGGTGGTCCACCTGCTACCGGCGCGAGGCCGGCGCCGCAGGCAGGACACCCGCAGCATCATCCGCGTCCACCAGTTCAACAAGGCCGAGATGTTCTCCTACTGCCGTCCCGAGGACGCCGAGGCCGAGCACGCCCGCCTCCTGGCCATGGAGGAGGAGATGCTGGCCCTGGTCGAGCTGCCCTACCGGGTCATCGACACCGCCGCCGGGGACCTGGGCTCCTCGGCCGCCCGTAAGTTCGACTGCGAGGCCTGGCTGCCCACCCAGCAGCGCTGGATGGAGGTCACTCCACCTCCAACTGCACCACCTACCAGGCCCGCCGCCTGGCCGTGCGCGAGCGCCGCGAGGGCGGCACGAGCCCCGTGGCCACCCTCAACGGGACCCTGGCCACCACCCGCTGGATGGTCGCCATCCTGGAGAACCACCAGCAAGCCGACGGCTCGGTGCGCGTGCCCGCGGGCCTGCGCCCCTACCTGGGCGGCCTGGAGGTCATCGAGCCCGTCGGCGCCACAGCCTGAGGCCGGGTTCCACCATGAGCCCCACGCCATCGTCCTCCTCGCCGACGACGCCGGAGCCCTTGCCAGGCGCCGTCGGCGGCTCCGTCAGCCCTGAGCCCACGGGCAACGGCCCGGCCGTCAACCCCGAGACCGGGATCGCGCCGGCCGGCCAGCCCCTGACCCACCTGGGCAGCTCCACCGAGTACATCGGGTACCTCGACAACCTCGAGAACAGCGCCGGAAGCGCCGGGGGAGACGGCGGGCGCGTGCTGCGCCGGCGGGCCCTGGATCACGAGGAGTACCACGCCCTCGTCCAGGACCGGATACGGAACCTCGACGCCCTGGAGGCCGCCGGCGGGGCTCGGCTCACACCCGGCGAGGGGCTCGTCGTCGCCCTCGACGTCGACGGCACCATCCTCGACCTGGACGGGCGCGTCTCGGAGCGGGTCATAGCCTCCATCGCCCGCCTGCGCGCCCACGAGGTCCCCGTGGTCATCTCCACCGGGCGCGGGATCGCTGCCGCCATGCCGGTGGTGCGCCACCTGGGGATGACCGCCGGCTGGATGGTGTGCGCCAACGGCGCCCTGACCCTGCGGCTCGACCCGGATGCCCCAGGCGGCTACGAGGTGGTCGACTCGCGCACCTTCGACCCGCGCACCGCCATCGAGACCCTGCACGCCGCCGTGCCCGACGGCATCATCGCCGTGGAGGACCCCGGCGTCGGGTTCAAGGTCTCCCGACTCTTCCCCAACGGCGAGCTCATCGAGGACCAGCGGGTCGTCACCTTCGACGAGCTCGTCTCCCAGCCGGTCACCCGCGTGGTCCTGCGGGCCCCGGGCATGTCCGTGGAGCGCTTCTCCGAGATCGTGGCCGGCTCCGGGCTGCACTCGGTGGAGTACGCCATCGGCTGGACGGCCTGGCTCGACGTCGCTCCCGAGGGCGTCACCAAGGCCTCCGCCCTCGAGGCGCTCATCGCCCGCCTGGGCGCCGACTCCGCCCACACCCTCGCGGTCGGGGACGGCTCCAACGACGTCGAGATGATCGAGTGGGCCGGGGCCGGAGTCGTCATGGGCAGCGCGCCCGAGTGGGTGCGCGACCGCGGCGATATCCTGACCGAGCCCGTGTGGCGGGACGGCTGCGCCGCCGTCCTGGACGCCCTCATAGAACGAGTAAGGCACCCCTGATGCGACAGTCCCCTCTCCCTGCCTCCCACCACAACGTCATCCGTGAGAACTCCGACGACGGCTCCGTTCGGGCCGGCCTGCCCGGCGGGGCGGTCCCGGGCCGACGACGCCGCACCGGTCGGCTGCGCCGCTACGGCCGTCTCCTGGCGGCCGCCAGCGCCGTGACCATGGCCGCCGCCGTCACCACCGCCTGCTCGGTCGGCGGGGCCGCCTCCGCAACCGCAACCGGCTGCGCCGCCTACCAGGCCCACCAGGGCCACGAGGGCACCACCGTCACGGTCTCCAGCAGCCTGACCGGCACCGAGGCCGAGCGCTTCGAGGCCTCCGTGGCCGAGTTCGAGAAGTGCACGGGGATCGACGTCGAGCACACCGGTACCACCGAGCTGCGCTCCCAGCTGCTCAACGGCTCGGGCGCGGACCTGTCCTCCAGCAAGGGGGCGTCGCCGTCGAGCCAGGACAACCCGAGAACCCTGCCTGACCTGGCGATCGTGCCGCAGCCCGGCATGGTGGCCGAGCTCGTCGACACCGGTGTGGTCCACCCGTTGCCGAACGCGGTCAACAGCAACGTGGAGGCCGGCTGGGACCGGCACTGGATCCAGGTCGGCATCCACGCCTCCGTGCCGTACGCGGCCCCGCTCATGGCCTCGGTGAAGTCCCTCGTGTGGTACTCGCCGGATGCGTTCAAGAAGGCCGGTTACGAGGTGCCCGGCACCTGGGCCGAGCTCGAGTCCCTGCCCCGTAGGTCCGCGCTGACCACCCCGACGGCTCCGTGACGCCCTGGTGCGTGGGCGCCTCCGACGGGGAGTCCACCGGCTGGGTCATGACCGACTGGCTCGAGGACGCCATGCTCTCCACGCAGGGGCCCGGCGCCTACGAGACCTGGGCCTCGCACCGGGTGCCCGTCGACTCCTCGGGCGCCGTGGAGGCCCTCGACGCCGTCGACTCCCTGGTCCTGGCCGACGGGAACGTGGCCGGCGGGCGCGGCTCGGTCATCTCGCGGACCCCCGAGCAGGCCGGGGCCGACCTGGTCAAGGGCAGCTGCCTCATGCTGCACGCCTCCTCCTCCTTCGAGAGCCTCTTCCCGGAGGGCACCGCCATCACCGACGCCGACGGCGCCAACCCGGTGACGGTCCAGGCGCCCAGCCCGACCGGGGCTCCGCTGCCGGGTCCTCAGACGCTGCCGAGGACGGTGGAGAGTCGGCCGCGGCGACGGCGTCGCCGACGTCGAAGGGCACCAAGGTCTCGGCCTTCGTCACCCCGGAGGCGGACCGCAGCTCGGATGCCGTGCTCGTGGGCACCGACTACCTCGTGGCCTTCTCCCGCTCGGATGCGGCCAACGCGGTCATGGAGTACCTGACCTCCCAGGACTGGGCCCGCACCCGGATGGCGATGGGCGGGGTGGCGACCGCCTACCAGGGCGTCGACCCGGACCTGGCGCCCAGCGACGTCGGCAAGCGCGCCACCAGGCTGCTCCAGTCGCGTGAGACGACCGTGGAGATGGATGCCTCCGACTCGATGCCCGTGGGTGTGGGCAGCAGTGCCCTGTGGCTGGGGCTGAGCCGCTGGTCGACCGGGGCGATGACCTCCACGGAGGCGCTCGGGCAGGCGGAGTCGGCCTGGCCGAAGCAGAAGTAGGCGGGGCCGGGCGGGGCGCCGTCGGCTCGGAGGGGCGGCGCGATCGCGGCTGAGGAGCGGATGGCGAGCAGGACTGAGCATTGATCCGTGGGCGGGTCGATAGCCTTGGATCCCCAGCGGATCAAGGAGGACCTCATGGGACTGGGATGGTTCCGGCGCGCCCGAGACTACAAGCGTTGGCTCGCCTACGAGACGCATGCGCTGCTGCACTACGCGCGCGCCGCGCAGGTGCCCACCGGATTCGGATGGATCGGCCAGGACGGCGAGGTGGACCTCTCCCATTCCGTCGAGCTGTGGATCACCGGCCGCATGACCTTCGCCTTCTCCCTGGGGGCGCTCATGGGGATTCCCGGCTGCCGGCGTTACGCAGACCATGGCGTGCGCGCCCTGAATGGTCCTCTGCGCGATTCGGTCAACGGCGGCTGGTACTCGGCGATCGGCCCCGAGCCCGACGCCGAGGGGCGCGGCGTCCCGATTGACCCCGAGGGCCGCAAGGAGTGCTACCAGCACGCCTTCGTGCTCCTGGCCGCGGCCACCGCGACGGCTGCTGACCGGCCCGGCGCCCACGAGCTGCTGCGCGACGCCATGACGATCCAGGACCGCTACTGGTGGGACGAGGCCCAGCAGATGCCGATCGAGTCCTACGCCTTCGACTTCACAGGCCCCGAGGACTACCGCGGTATCAACGCCGCCATGCACACGGTGGAGGCCTACCTGGCGACCGCCGACGTCACCGGCGAGGTGCGTTGGCTGGAGCGGGCCCTGAAGATCGTCGACTTCGCGGTCAACGTGCAGGCCCGCGAGCACGGCTGGCGCCTGCCCGAGCACTACAGCGTCTCCTGGGAGCCGCGGCTCGACTACAACCGTGACGAGCCGGCTCACCCCTTCCGGCCCTACGGCGTCACCCCTGGCCACGGCCTGGAGTGGGCGCGTTTGACCGTGCAGCTGCGCGGCGCGCTCATCAACCGCTCCATGAGCGCGCCGGACTGGATGCTGGAGGCCGCCGAGCGCATCTTCGAGCAGGCCCGTACCGACGGCTGGCGCGTCGACGGCGCCCCCGGGTTCGTCTACACCACGGACTTCAACGGCAAGCCGGTGGTCCACGAGCGCATGCACTGGGTGGTCTGCGAGGGCATCTCGGCCTCGGCCGCCCTCCGTCAGGCCCTGCTCGACGACGGACGCGGGGAGATCGACGTCGAGCACTACGAGCACTGCTACCGGGCCTGGATCGACTACGCCGAGGAGTTCCTCATCGAGGCGCCCGGTGTGTGGACCCACGAGCTCGACCGCGACAACCGGCCCTCCACCCGCACCTGGGCCGGGCATCCCGACATCTACCACGCCCTGCAGGCCACGCTCATGGCGCGTCTGCCGGTGTGGCCGGCGATCGGGCAGGCCCTGGCCGAGGGGCGGCTCGACGAACCGGACTCGCCGCTGCCGGCGCGCGCGCCAGCAAGCCGCACCGGCGAGGGTTCTTCAGTAGGTCCTGACGTCGCCGGGTGCCCTGAGCGGGCCGCGGGTGGGCTCGCGGTGACCGCGGGTCCACCGGGATGGTAGGGTTTGTGCCTGTCGCGCCCGAGGCGCGCGGGCCTGGAGGTGACAGAGCGGCCGAATGTGGCGGTCTTGAAAACCGCTGTGCGCCTAGCGCACCGGGGTTCGAAATCCTCCCTCTCCGCTCAAGCACCGTAATGCCAACGAAAACCAACACGACCTATCGAAACCCCACCAAAGTGTCGTGAGTCAGATGAGTTTGGCGGCGTTTTTTGCTAGCGTGCCCGGTGGCCACCGAGTGCAACCTGATGAGTCTCCAACCCGAGATCCAGTCCCGCACCGTTCTGGCTCTGCGGTCAACCATCTCAGCAATGACGTCTATGTCAATACCGCGAGAGGAATAGGGAAAGGCTTCGACCTTCAACCGTGCCAGAATGAAACCGTGCCAGAATGAATGAGTCGCTGCGCTTCTTCCACCCCAGGCGATCATCCTGTTCGTCCTGGGCCGCATCAACAATCACACCCAGTGAGGTTTATTCACGGGACTTGTCATGATGGTTGTCGATAGGGGCGGCGGATTGTGGTGACCGCGTCCGCGCAGCGGACATGAGTGCCGCGGAGATATCGGAAGCCGAATGGGAACCGCATGATTCCAACGGCTGCCCGCCAGTTACGTCGGCTATGGAGCCAGCCATGTCCGCTGCGTGGACACTGAGCCACTCGTGTACCGCAGAAGAATAGCGGGTCCAATCGCAAATCCCATGAATAAATCTCGCTCTATATCGAGCTCCCCGTAATTTCTAGATAGCATAACCACGGAATGCGATCCTTTTAACACCGGCCATCGTCACCAAGTACCACGATGCTCTCCGTGTCGAGCGTGTTGATAGCCTAATTGGGATCGGAAGGACAAATAAGACTCCCGCAATAGTTCGGCGATAACATATTGACTGCCAATGGAAGTGCCTTCCCTACCATATCGACTCTGTGAGCAAGGAGAAGACATGACAGAAGACTCCCTAGCCATAACAGTCAGCGCTCGGCAGTGGATCGGGCTGTGCGCGTTGGCCGGAGGGTACTTCATTGCTCTCCTCGACCTGACAATTATCAACCTCGCAGTTCCCTCACTGACACGGGACTTAGGCGCGTCCACAGCCCAGGTGTTCTGGGCGGTCAACAGCTACGGTCTCGTTCTCGCACTGGCGATCATCCCGTCAGGTCGTTTAGGTGATCGATTCGGGCACCGACGCTTATTTATCCTGGGGACGATTATCTTGGCAGCTGCCAGCCTTGCCTGCGGTGTTGCGACCTTCCGTTCGTCTTGATCGTCGGCCGGTTCCTCCAGGGACTCGGTGCCGAGTACTGTTGCCACAGACCTCACGCTCATCGGCGTCACTTTTCCTGAAAGGATTCGTGGGCGCGCAGTCGGCATCTGGGGATCAATGCGGAACTGCATCCATCATCGGTCCCCTGGCCGGCGGAGTGTTGATTGACGGTCTCAGTTGGCGATGGATCTTCCTCATCAACCTTCCGATTGCGGCTCTCGTCGTGGTTCTGGGTCTGCGAAGCCTTCCAATCGAGGTGGCCCGGTCCGTGAGACTTGATCTCGTGGGCACCTTTCTCGCAGGAATCGGCCTTGTGGCACTTCTCTATGGATGTCTGCAAGGTCCCCATGCGGGCTGGGATCTTCTGACCATTGCTTGCCTGCCGTTTGCTGTGTTCTGCCTGTTTGTGTTCTTCCGGTATGAACGTCGGGTAGATCCGGAGCACGCAGTTTTTCCACAGTCTCTTCGCAGAAATCCACGGTTCCTCGTTGCCGCTTTGTTTGGCCTTTTTGCTGCCCTTGGTGTATTCGCTTTGACTTTTCTCGTATCGAACTACATCCAGTCCGTGCTAGGGCAAACGGCGTTCTGGGCGGGGGCTGCTCTTGCGCCAGCGTCGATTGCGTCTGTGGTCACAGCACCTATTGCGGGTCGCTGGGTTGATGAGGGGAAGGCGCGCCTCGTTCTACAGATCGGCTTCGGGGCCTCCGCGATGGGAACCGCCCTGAGTATGCTGATTGCCGCTATGGGGGGTTCTTGGGTGTGGTTCCTGGGGGCGACCATCGTTTTCGGTATAGGAAATGGGTTTGTGATGGCGCCACTAACGACAGTAGGTATGACTGCGCTGAGGGGTGACGAGTTCGGTGCTGCGTCATCTCTCCTCAATGTCCTTCGTCAAGCCGGCCCTGTGTTAGGGGGAGCCGTTGTCGGACTCTTGATGCAGATGCTCGCCGCTATGCCTACCGAAGTCGACCCCCTGGGGATTTCTGGAGTTCGGTCGTTGCGTGGGTATTGGGCGTTCCTCGCTGCTATTTATTGTCGGTCTCTTTGTGTATTCGTTCGTTCCAAGTTCGATGGTGTCGGCAATTGATTGAGGTGGTTTCGCGGCAGAGTTCCGCTGTGCATACTGTCGTTGATTTAAAAAAAAAGTGTCCCACGGATGCTGTGCTGCTTGAGGTCTGACCGCTGTTCGGTCGGCCTGTCTCTAGCCAGTGCAGCCTTCAGCGCGCGTCGGGTCGCTATCAGTGTGTGGCTGAGCCTGCAAGATCTCCGTTCAGGAGATTGAGAACCTACTCGAGCCCTCGGCAGGTTGAAGTGCCGCCGAGGGCTCGAGTGTTATGGGAGGGGAAGTGGGGATGTCGTTGATGTCGCGATTCGCGCGAGGCTTGTGCTTGTGGGTCAGCTGTAGAAAGTTGACCGGGCTGTGGTGGTTCACTTTGTAGTAGTAGTAACTGTCTTCGAAGGCGCTGCTCAGGCTAACGCATTTTGTTTCGCCTGCATAAACGTCGAAGTTATAGCTTGGGCCGCGACTGTTCGTTTCAGGGTAAAGACGGACGTTCGCAAAGCCCTTATACCAGCCAGAGTTCTCAGTTACACAGAATTGGTCGTTTGCGTCGTCGTAACCAACTATTGCGTAGCCGTTGGTGCCGTATTCGGTTGGGCCGAAAAGTTTGCTGAGGCCGGCGCTGCGAGCGCCATCGCCCCGATGAACACAGAGCCCATAGCGGCGGTCTTGATGAGGTTTCGCTTTGTGAATCGCATGAGGTATCCTCCTTTTGGTGGGCGCTGAAGTCGGGGTGACTTCTCTACTGGTTGCTGCACAACAATGAGACCTCAAAATCAGTGCGAAAGGTAGGGGATCAATCCCCTATGGCTTGCGTGTGCGGAGGGTGGGCGTGGTGGGGCGCGTGGGGCCCGGCATCAGCGTGTAGCCGTATTTGGAGCAGGCCTGTCGGATTGCCGCTCAGGAACCTGGACGTGCACTCGAGCCCTCGGTAGGTGAAGTGTTGCCGAGGGCTCGAGTGTGATGGGAAGGGAGGCCGGGATGTCGGTGACGCCACGATTCGCGCGGGGCCTGTGCTTGTGGGTCAGCTGTAGAAGTTGACCGGACTATTGTTGTCTACTTTGAAATAGTAGTAGCTGTCCTCAAATGCTCGTCCCAGACTGACGCATTCTGTGTTAGTGCCAATAACGTCGAAGTTATAGCTTGGGCCGCGACTGTTCGTTTCAGGGTAAATGCGGACGTTCGCAATTGCCTTCCATGAGGGGGTGGCTCCGGTTACGCAGAACTGGTCGGTTTCGTCGTTGTAGCTAACCATTGCTCTCCCGCCAGTGCCATAGTCTGTGGGGCCGAAGGAGTTGGCGGAGGCTGGTGCGGCGACAGCAATTGCTCCTAGAAGTGCTGAACTGACCGCTGCGGTCTTGATGAGGTTTCGTTTGGTGAATCGCATGGGGTGCCTCCTTTGATCGGGCATTTGAAGTCGGGTTGACCTCGTGTTGGTTGCCGCACGACTATGCGACCTCAAAGTTTGGTCAGTTGGTAGGGGGATCAATCCCCTATGGCCTGCGCGCGCAGAGGGTGGGCGTGGTGGGGCGCGTGGGGCCGCAATCAGCTGTATCCGTATCTGGAGTAGGCCTGTCGGATCGCCGCTCAGGAACCTGAACATGCACCCGAGCCCTCGGTAGGTGAAGTGCTGCCGAGGGCTCGAGTGCTGCGGGAGTGGGGAGATGGGAATGGCGGCTATGGCGCGATCGTCAGGCGGACGCCTCAGGATGTGCGCGGGTCAGCTGTAAAAGTGGACTGGATCGTAATTTCCTCCATTCAGAGGATCTTCTGCCTGATAGAAGTAGCGAGTGTCCTCGAAGGCTCGTGCTAGGCTGACGCATTTTGTTGCCCCTGGGCCGACTGAAATATAATAGCTCGGCCCTCGTCGCCCATTTGATGGTGCTACGGTGACTCCTGCGTAATCCGTGCCGGTTCCTGTGACGCAGAATTGGTCGTTCGCGTCGTCGTAACTGACCTTTGTGTATCCTCCTGTTGCATAGTAGGTCGGCCCGAAGGAGTTGGCGGAGGCTGGTGCGGCGACAGCAATTGCTCCTAGAAGTGCTGAACTGACCGCTGCGGTCTTGATGAGGTTTCGTTTGGTGAATCGCATGGGGTGCCTCCTTTGGTCGGGCATTTGAAGTCGGGTTGACCTCGTGTTTGTTGCCGTACGACTATGCGACCTCAAAGTTTGGTCAGTTGGTAGGGGGATCAATCCCCTGTGGTCTGAGTAAGAAGAGGGCGCACGATGGGGCGCATCGGGTCGCCACCAGCGTGTAGCCGTATCGGGAGTAAGCCTGCAAGATCTCCGCTCAAGAACGTGAACATGTTCTCGAGTCCTCGGCAGCAGAAGTGCTGCCGAGGACTCGAGTGTTGCGGGAGTGGGGAGATGGGAATGGCGGCTATGGCGCGATCGTCAGGAGAGTACTTCGGGATGTGCGCGGGTCAGCTGTAGAAGTACTCCGCGCTATACCTTCCTCCAATAAGCGGGATTCCCGTCTGGTAGTAATACCGGCTGTCTTCGTAAGCGGTTGCCAGGCTGACGCACTTGGTTTCCCCATCACTGACCGTAATCTTGTGGCTTGGTCCGCGGCCACTCGTTTCTGGTACGAGATATACTACTGAACCGTGGTGATAGTTTCCCGTCACGCAGAACTCGTCTGCTCCGTCGTTGTAGCTGACCTTCACCACGCCGTGTGAGTCGGTTGGACCGAAGGAGTTCGCCGAGGCCGGCGCCGCGACTGCTAGCGCTCCAACAAAAGCTGAGCCAATGGCGGCGGTCTTGATGAGGTCTCGCTTGGTGAGCTGCATGGTGATCTCCTCCTTTGGTTGGGCCTTCGAAGCCGGGGTGACTTCGTGCTTGTTGCAGCACAACTAGGAGATCTCGAAAATAGCACGAGCGGTAGGGGGATCAATCCCCTGTGGTACGCGCACCAATGAGATGGGGGTGGAGGTGCGCTTCTCTCATCTCCGCTGTGCGTTGTCCGCACATGCCTCGGTGGCCCGCCGTCCTGGTTGATGCCGCCCCAATCTCACAGGTGCTTGAGGGCCTCGCGTCGGCTGAGCCGGGACAGGTCCGGATGTCTCTGGACGAAGGCGCGTACCCAGTCGCCGTCCGTACGCGCGTAGTCGCCGCAGTGCCCAGCCGATCGCCTTACGGATGAAGAACTCCGAGTCCTCCTGGTTGGCCTCGATGACGCCGGTGAGCAGGTCGAGGTCCGTATCGGCCTTGTGCTGGAGCTGGCAAATGATGGCGCTGCGCCGTACCCACATGTCCGGATCGGTGGCCCACACGCGCATGCGGGCCGCCGCAGCCGGGTGCTGACGCACCACCAGCCCGACGGCGTGGGAGGTCTCATCAACCAGATCCCACCACTGCCCCGTGCGCAGAAAATGCTCGTAGAGCGCCAGGGACTCCATGCGTCCAGCATGCGATGTGGACAGCTTGGATCGGATGATGGCCAGGGCCGCGTAGCGCTCCTCGCGGTGAGCGGCCCCGTCCCACAGGCGCTGCAGCGCGGCCTCCCAGGTAGTGGCCTCGGTCCACAGCTCGGCGTGGGCGCCAGCAGCCCTTCGGGCGAGGCGCCGCGTTTCCGGGACCCCGACTCCGTACAACGCCATCTCGGACTTCAGGTACGCCCGCTGCTGCTCCGCGCGGGCAGGGTCACCCGCGCCTTCCAGCGCCTTGCGCAGGTCGGTGAGGAAGGCTGTGATCCGCGCACTCGTCTCCCCGCTCACCGACTCTTCATCCCTGTCCATCTCCTCGCAGTGCGCAGCTCATGCTCTCGTCGCCTTATGACATGCTTCCAGGGACATTATGGCCCCGGTGCGCACCGGAGGGCCGGCGGATCGTTGGATCCGGAGACTTCGGGCCGTGAGTGACGGTCACAGGCCGCCCATCCGCCCAGTGGCCGGGTTGCCTCAGGCCAAGGTGCCCGCGAAAAGTCGTCGGGCAGTTTGCTCGTGGGGGCGTCCTGCCGGTAGGCTGCGCGTGCGTCCTGCGGTGGAGCCGTGGGAAGGCGATGGAGATGTCGCATAGTGGCCTAGTGCGCCTCCCTGCTAAGGAGGTTGGGGTGGAAGCCCCTCGGGAGTTCGAATCTCCCCATCTCCGCCAGAGCGAAGAGCCCCGGTGCGCAGCAGTGTGCCGGGGCCTCGTCGTCGGGGTCGCCTGCTGGCGCGGTACCGCGGTACCGGCGTCTCGGAACGCGTCGAGCCTCCACGAGCCCGCTGCTGCGGCCATGCCCCGCCGACCGAGCCTCACGAATCAAGCCCGCTCGGCGCGTTCGCCTCTGGCCGATCGGGGTGCCTGTGTGTCGCCCCGCGCTGATCCGGGATAGCGTGATGCTGTACTCGACTGAGAGGGACCTCATGTCTGACCACGACGCAACCCAGCCTCCGGCCTCCGGATCGCCCCGCCCCGGCGAGGGGGACGAGTTCAACGCACGGACTGTCCTCATCAACCAGGACCTGCTCGACGCCGCACGCGCCGAGTCGCAGCAGGCCGCCGGGCAGGTGCCCGGTGGGGTACCCGGTGCCCAGGCCCAGGCCGGATCGTGGCGCCCCGTGCAGCCCGACCTTCCCGCTGGGCCTCCGCCCGAGGAACAGACGCGTGCCTACCCCACAGGTGCCGGACGGGCAGCCGCCCAGCCGGGGGCCGCCCCGGCGGACCCCTACGCTCAGGGGCAATCCCTACGCCCAGCAGAGCGGGGCCGATCCGTTCGGGCCGCCGAGCCCGCAGCCCCAGCCTGGCCAGCCGCCTCAGTTCGGTCAGTCCGACCCGGCTGGAGGCGCAGGATTCGGCGGCTCCGGTGCCTCGCCCTTCCAGGCCGGGCAACCATCCGTTCAGCCGGCGGCCCAGCCGACGCCCTACAACCAGCCGGCTCAGCCCGCCTGGGCGCGCCCCCAGGGCGACGACGGCACGGCGGCCGCGGCCTCGCCCTCGCTCAGTCGGCACCCGGTACCCCTCGGCGCCGGGTACGTCCTCGGAGCCCGCTGCTGGTGGGGCTCCGGGTGCCGCTGGGGCCAGGAGACCCTGTACTGGCAGGAGCAGCAGCCTGCACAGCCGGCGGTTCCCCAGGACCAGCAGGCCTTCGCCCAGCAGCCCGCCCCTCACTCGCACCCCTTCAGTGGGGGCCGCCACGACGGCGACGTCGGCATGTCCTCGGTCTTCCCCACGGCCACCGCGCGCGCTGAGGCCGAGCAGGCGGCGGAGACCTTCGTTCCCGCGGCGGCGCAGCCGGTCGCCCAGTCCGCACCGTCGTCGGCCCCGTCCGTCCAGTCGCAGGGGCTCGGCGCCCCAGTGGGACTCGGCCCCCTCCTCCGATGCCGCAGCCGGGCAGTTCCCCGCCTTCTCCGACGTGGTTCCCCCCGCCGCGGGGACGTCATTCGGGCAGTCGGCGGGCGGCGCGCGCTGGCGCAGGCCCGGGACGAGGGCGCAGACTCCGTCGGCAGCTGGATGCTGACGATGTTCCTGGCCGCCATCCCGTTGTTCGGACTCATTTACCTGCTGATGCTCGCCTTCGGCGACGGCCGCTCGGTCGCTAGGAAGAACTGGGCCAGGGCCGCTCTCATCTGGATGGTGATCGGCATCGTCCTGAGCATCCTCCTCTCCGCCGTGCTCGGCGCGCTTGGCCTCTCGATGTGGTCTTTCAACACCGGGAGTACCAGCGTCGGGTAGGGACCCAGTGGCTCGCAGACGAGCACCGCTGTCATGACAGCACGCACAGGGCCGGAGACCCGTCGTCGGCGGGTTCTCCGGCCCTGTGCCCATCCTCACGGGGCGCGGATTTGTCCCCTGGGTGGACGCTGAGTAATCTTCTATCCGTCGGCAACGACGAGCGCCTGTAGCTCAACGGATAGAGCATCTGACTACGGATCAGAAGGTTTGGGGGTTCGAATCCTTCGGGCGCACCAACACCCCGTCATCGGCTGGAAAGTCGGAGCCGGGGTGTTTTCCATGTCTGGCACTCCCCGGCTCCGACGGCGCCGCTCAGCGGAGTCGCTGCTGAGTCTCCGCGTCAGCCTTTCTCACCACCTCCTGCCTGGGGCTCCGGGTCCGCCGCGCAGACCTCGCCGTCAGAGGGAAGCGTGCCGTTGACGAGGAAGTCGCTCACCTTCGCGCTCGTGCAGGCATTGCGACCGGTAGCGCCGTGACCGTACATGTCCACGCTCAGCAGATGGCTGTTGCGGATCCTCGACACCAGTGTCTGGGACCACGGGTAGGGCGTTTGCGGATCGTGCAGGATGCCGACGATGAGCACCGGGTTCGTGGCCTTCGTGTCGACGTCGACCGCCTCGGTCCTGCTGGTGTGCCCCCAGCCGTGGCAGAACGCGTCGTACTGGGGTAACAGACTGTGGAAGACCGGGTAGTCGTGGTGGTAGGAGGTCAGTGCCGCATCCCAGCTCGACTCGTTCCCGGTGTCGGGGAAGTCGAGGCACCGGTTGGCCGAGAAGACCTTGAGGCCTTGGAGCTGCTCGACCACCTGCTTCTCGGTCGTGGGAGGTGCGCTGTTGCCGGAGACGGCGTCGGCGTTCGCTTCAGAGCGGTGCCGTCGTGCGCATTCATGGCCTGGGTCAGTCCCTCGGTGAGCAGCGGCCACTTGTCAGGTGATGTGGTGACGAGCTTGCCGATCGCGTCAACGGCCTTGGCTCGGTTCAGGGGCGTTCCGGATCCGGAGACGGTCAGCGGATCGGCATCCAGACCGTCGAGGAAGGTGGCGAGCTGGGCGACGGCCGCATCCGTCGTACCGCTCAGGGGGAACCCCGCCTGGCCCTGTTGGGACTCGATGTAGGTGCGCAGTGACTGCTCCCCGGCTGCCGCATCACCTTCCATCGGATCCTGGCGAGCCATGGTGGGGTCCATGGCGCTGTCCAGGACGACGCGTCCGATGTTGTCGGGGAAGAGCTCGGTGTAGACGGCGCCCAGGTAGGTTCCGTAGGAGTAGCCGAGGTAGTTGAGGTCCTTGTCTCCCACCAGTGCCCGCATGACGTCCATGTCACGGGCGACGGAACGGGTGTCCGCATGGTCAAGGATCTCGGGGACCTCCGTATGCTCCTGGCAGGCCGCGGCCTCGCGTGAGCCCTGGGCGACGATGTCGGCGGCGCTGCCCGGCGTCAAGGGGGAGAAGGGCACCTCGGCCTGCCCGGCCAGAATCGCCTGGACGTCCTCGGGGGTCCAGCAGGTGATGGGGGTGGACTGGCCGACGCCTCGGGGGTCGAAGCCGATGACGTCGTAGTTCGCCAGGACCTCGGACAGATCCCCACTCTTGTAGAGCTCGGCCTGCGACTCGATGAGGGAGATGCCGCTTCCCCCGGGGCCGCCGGGGTTGAGGAACACTGAGCCCCGAGGGGAGGAGCTCGTCGATGGCAGCTTCTTGAGAGCCACTGTGATGGTCTGCCCCTGCGGGTTGTCATAGTCCAGGGGCACGGTCACGGTGGCGCACTGGAAGGCGGTGCCGGTGGCGTCGTCGGTGCAGTCCGTCCAGGTGAGGTCCTGGTTGTAGAAGGCCTCCAGGTCCTTGGGGACGCTCGCCCCTGTGGACCCGGTGGATCCTCCGGAGCTGGTGGAGCTGTTGCTGCCGGTGGCCTGAGAGGTGCTTGCGGTGCTGTGGGAGGCCGCGCTGCTGTCCAGGACGACACCGGTCTGATGGGAGTCGTGCGCGGGTGGGCTCACAGCGGCTGCGGTGTTGGCACCGAGCATGCTGGCGGCGGTGAGCGTACCGAGCAGGGTGAGGACGGCGAGGGTGGAGCTGGCGTGCGATGGCGAGGTCGTTCGTAGGCGTCTCATGGTGACGAGCATTGTCCTTCCACAGCACGATGGCCCCCGCTTGAAGCACAGCAGTGCCTGTCCGTATGGACAGTTCGGGCTCTGAACGAACTCTCAGACGTCGGCGGCCTCGAATGCCTGGGCCAGGTCCGCGATGAGGTCGTCGACGTGCTCGATCCCCACACTCAGGCGCATGAGCCGGTCGCTCAACCCGTAGGAGGCACGCACCTCGGCGGGCACGTCCGCATGCGTCTGCACCGACGGGCACGTCACCAGCGACTCCACGCCCCCCAGGGACTCGGCGAAGGTGAACACCCGCACCGATTCCAGGAAGCGGGACACATCCACCGACTCAGCCAGGTCGAAGCTCACCATGCCCGATCGCCCCGGGTAGAGCACCCGCGTCACATACCGGCTGGAGCGCAGGAACTCCGCGATCGCGATGGCGTTGGCCTCGTGGCGCTCCATGCGCAGCGCCAGGGTCTTGAGCCCGCGCAGCAGCAGGAAGCAGTCGAAGGGCCCCAGCGTCGCGCCGGTCGTGTTGAGCCGGTAGTTCAGCTGCTCGGCCAGGACGTCGTCGGCCACCACCGCCACACCCGCCATGACGTCGTTGTGCCCGCCCAGGTACTTCGTGCCCGAGTGGACGACGACGTCGGCCCCAACTCAGGGCGCTGCACTGCCGGGGTGTAGAAGGTGTTGTCACGACCAGTCTCGCCCCGGCCGCGTGGGCCAGCTCGACCGCCTCGGGGATCGGGATCTCCTCCATCATCGGGTTCGTGGGCGTCTCGATGATGACCAGGTCGGCCGGGGAGGCCAGCGCCTCGCGCAGGCCCTCGACACCCAGGACGAAAGTCGACGCGTGCGGCGCCCTCCTCCGCCAGAACCTCCAGGAAGCGGAAGGAGCCGCCGTAGAGGTCCTGCAGCGCCACGATCCGGCTGCCGTGCGGCGCCAGCGTGCGGGTCACCAGCTCCAGGGCCGCCATCCCCGAGGACAGGGCGAAGGCGGCCGTCCCTCCCTCCAGGCGGGCCAGGGCGTCCTGGAGGACGTCGCGGGTGGGGCTGGCCGTGCGCGTGTAGTCGTAGCCCGTCGACTCGCCCAGACCCAGGTGCCCGTAGGCGGTCGACAGGTGGATCGGCGTCGTGATGCACCCGTGGCCGGGTCGGTCCCGGTGCCCGAGCGCACCAGCAGCGTCTCCAGGCGGACCTTCGGGGCCGGGGCCGACGACGTCGGGTGGTGGTGGACGGGAAGGTGCGAGCGGCCGGCGGCTCGGGACACTCGGGGCGGCCGGTGGGCTGGGGTGCGGACGTAGCGGTCGTGGGCGGCTTCTCCTCGGGCTGGCGGGGGCGGAAGAAATGATGGCTGAGGGGCGGTGGCGGTGCCGCCGGTGATCGGTGGCTGGACGCCGGGTAGCCGGTCCGGTCGGCGGGGTTCGGGCGAACCGGCTCAGGCGGACAGGGCGACGCGACCGTGGCGAGCGGCCTGCCCGGCGCGAGCGATCACGGCGGTAACGGCCGCCTCCAGCCGGTCAGGGCGGCGTCGAGGCGTGGCGCGGGGGCGGGCGACGTTGATGCGGGTGAAGCCCTCGCCGCCGGCGCGAAGATCCGGCCGTCGTCGAGCCAGAGCCCGGCCTCGCGCAGCATGACCTCGTCGAGCTCATAGGGCTCGAGCCCGGCGGCCTCCAGGAAGCCCGAGCAGTCCAGCCACAGCAGGTAGGTGCCCTCGCAGGGCGCCGCCTCAATCCCCCTGATCCGCGCCAGGCGCGCCTCGACGTGCGCCCGGGCGGCCGCGATGTGCTCGCGCAGCTCGTCGAGCCAGGCCTCGCCGCCCTCGTAGGCGGCCTGGCAGGCGGTCAGGCCCAGGACGTTGGGCTGGGAGTAGCCGGTGGCGGCGAGCTCGCGGCGGAAGGCCTCGCGCAGTCGCGCATCGGCGATGAGGATGTTGGCGACCTGCAGGCCCGCCAGGTTGAAGGACTTCGACGGCGAGGTGCAGGTGATCGTGCGCGCGGCGGCCTCCTCGCTCAGGGAGGCGAAGGGGGTGGTGGTCAGGCCCGGCAGGGCCAGGTCGGCGTGGATCTCATCAGCCACGACGACGACGCCGTGGCGGGCCGCCACCTCGTCCAGGGCGGCGAGCTCGCCCCGGCTCCAGACCCGGCCGACCGGGTTGTGCGGGTTGCACAGGAGCAGCAGGCGCGAGCCGCTGGCCTCGATGGTGGCCTCCAGGGCGGCCAGGTCGCGGCGGTAGACGCCGTCGGCGTCGCGCAGCAGGGGGACGGCGGCCACGGTGCGCCCGTTGTCCTCGACGACCTCCCGGAAGGGGTAGTAGACGGGCTCCTCGATGAGGACCGCTTCGCCCGGGGCGGTCAGGGCGCGCACGGCCAGAGCGAGGGCCGGGACGACGCCGGGGGTCACGGTGTTCCAGGCCGCCTCCACCTGCCAGCCGTAGCGGCGGGAGAACCAGCCGGTCAGGGCGGCGTGGTAGGCGTCGTCGGGCTCAGGTAGCCGAAGATGCCGTGGCGGGTGCGCCACAGCAGGGCGCTGGTGACGGCGGGGGCGGTGGTGTGGTCCATGTCCGCGACCCACAGGGGGCAGGGACGCCCTCCGGGCGGCCGCGCTCGACGGCGAAGTCCCATTTGAGGCTGGCCGTGCGCGCGGTCGGGGACGACGTCGAAGGAGGCGGGGTCGACGGCGGGGCAGGTGGAGAAGGGGTGGCCGGCCGGTGAGAAAGCGGCCGCGGGGAGGAGACGGCCGAGGATGGTACTGGGGTCGGCGCGAGGTCTGACAGGCCGGGACAGGCGGAGTCTCTGGGGCGGAGGATCGTCCAGGGGCGATCAGGGGTGCTGACGGGGTGAGGTGGGCGGGCATGGTGGAGGTCCTCTCGGGTCCCCGGACGCGGCGACGGGCGGCAGCGCAGGACGCCTGCGCGGCACGTCGATGCGGTGCGTTTCCGGGGCGGCCGGCGCGCAGGCCAGCCGAGGTGACAGGGGTGCTGGAGGGATGAACACGGGGCCGGCGGGGCCTCCGCGGAGTGCGACGAACCGGTGTGACGCGGCTCGGACTCTCACCGTTACGTGTCAGACAGCGACGGCTGGCGCTGTCAGCGCATGCACATTCGACCCTCGCCAAGGGGACGCACCATCATCGTGCGGGCCTGGGGCAGAGGAGTCGTCATGGCGACGAGCATAGCGGGCGCGCCGCCGGCGGCGCCACCTCGCCGGTCGGCGCCGTGATCTCGTCCTGCCGGGCGACGCATGTCAAGACGGGGAGCCTCATCTATATTTTCCACCGATTAATAACGATAGTATCGGTGTTGGTCGCGACCGCCATGCCAGGCTCGCGACGAACGCCGCAGCCATGATCCAGTGGAGGCGGCCTGGGGGAGGGACCCCTTTCTTCACCATCATCGACGCGGCAAGGAGCTGTACATCCCACGATTCAGAAACCCTGACCACCCGATGACCCTGGATCCGCCTCGCCCTCCGGCCCGCCGAGGGATCGACCGACGCAGCATGCTCAAGGGGTGGGCAGGGGTCGCTGCACTCGCCGCCGTGGGCGCCGGCGCATCCGTGGCCGGTGCGGCTCCCGCCCGGGCCGCGGGCCTGAGCGTCGTCGAGCACCAGGACGGCGGCCGTATGCAGTACTACCGGTTCTCTACGCCGTCGATCGGCTGGAACCCGGCCGTCAATGTGCTGCTGCCCGACGGGTACAACCCCGCGCGCCGCTACCCGGTGCTTTACCTCCTTCACGGAGGAGGCGGCGACAACAACTTCATGATCTTCGACAAGCTGGGCATCCGGGACTACACCGTGGGCCGCGAGCTCATCGTCGTCATGCCCGATGGAGGAACCGCCGGCTGGTACTCCAACCCGGTGAGCTCCAATGTGGGGCCGCGCAATTGGGAGACCTTCCACATGGGCGAGCTCGTCCCCTGGGTGGACGCCACCTTCAGCACCATCGCGGAGCCCGCCGGGGCGCGCCGTCTCCGGGTTCTCCATGGGAGGCCTCGGGGCCCTGAAGTACACGGCCAAGTACTACGGGCACTTCGCCTCCGTCTCCTGCCACTCGGGGCCCGCGGACCTGCGCGGAACGGATGGCGCCGCGATCACTCACTGGGCGAATCTGACCTCGATGGTCGAGCTCGGGGGCGGCATGGTCTACGGGGCCCCGTGGGACGAGGCCCGTGTGAGCGCGGACAACCCCATGGAGCACATCGAGAGCTACCGGGGCAAGCGCATCTTCCTCGTCTGCGGAACGGATCCTGTCGACCCGAACGAGAATCATGTCCTGCCGACCCAGAGGACCTTCGGCGGTGCCCTGGAGGCCGCCGGCATTCCTCACGAGCGTCATGAGGACGCGGGGGGTCACATTGTGCGCCCGGAGCGGCTGCAGCAGGACATCGATGGCGTCATCGCCCACCTGACCAAGGCGGGGTGAGTGCTTCCCCGTAGCTCTGCGCCCCCTGAGGTCCACTGCACCGAGCCGGTATGACCGGCTCAAGAGCTCGGCGTCGAGAACCGTGGTGTCAGCGGTTCTCGCCGGGCGCTTGATCGCATGAGGACCCGGTCAGGGGGCGGGTCGGGATCTCCTCGACGTCCCGACTCGCCCCTGGCCCGTCGGTCAGCCGGCGCGGCGCAAGCGCAGGGAGTTGGTGACCACGATGACGCTGGAGGCGGCCATCGCGGCCCCCGCGATCATCGGATTGAGCAGCCCGGCGACCGCCAGCGGGATCGCGGCCACGTTGTAGGCGAAGGCCCAGAACAGGTTCTGGCGGATGATCCGCAGGGTCGCCCGCGACACCCGCACCGCCGCCACCGCGGCGTCCAGGTCCGTGCGCACCAGGGTGATGTCGGCGGCCTCGATGGCCACGTCCGCCCCCGACCCCATGGCGAGTCCCAGTCCCCGCGTCCCGGCCTGGGCCAGGGCCGCGGCGTCGTTGACCCCGTCGCCCACCATGCCCACGACCGCGCCCTCGGCCTGCAGCGCGGCGACGACGTCCCGCTTGTCGGCGGGCAGCACCTCGGCGCGCACATCGACGGCGTCGATCCCCACCTGAGCCGCCACGTGCTCGGCGGCCCGGGTGTTGTCCCCGGTCAGCAGCACCGGCCGGATCCCCAGCTCGCGCAGCGCAGCCACCGCCGCCCGCGAGGAGGGCCGCACCGTGTCGCGCACCACGAGGACCGCCACCGCCCGCAGCGGCCGCGAGTCCGGGTCCGCAGCGCCGGCGCCGTCGGTGCTCGAGGCCGCACCGACAGCCTCACTGACTGCGACGACGACGGCGGTCGCCCCGGAGTCCTGAGCCTCCCCCACGGCGGGAGCGCAGAGTCTCAGGAACCTCGACGCCCAGCTCGCCGGTGAGCCAGCCCGGCCGGCCCACCGCCACCCGGCGGTCCTCCACGGTTCCCGACACGCCCCGGCCCTCGTGGTTGGAGAAGCCGGCAGGTGCCGGCAGGACGCCCAGGCGCTCGCGGGCGGCCGTCGTGATCGCCGCGGCCACCGGGTGCTCCGAGGCCGACTCGACGGCGCCAGCCAGGCGCAGCACCTCGTCCCCGAGCGGGGCCAGGCCCGCGGTGACGTCTGCGCTGGCGCCCGCGGCGGCGTCCACGTTGGGGTCGGCACCGACCGCATCCGGGGCCTCGGACGACGCCGAGTCCGCGTCAGCGGCCGCGTCGTCGAGGACGCACCTGCCGTCCCCGTGGCCTGCGCGGCCTGGTCCGGGGACGGGCCGTGAACTCCGTTCACCTCGCGGCAGGCCTCGACGTCCAGGCTCATGCGCCCCTGGGTGACCGTCCCGGTCTTGTCCATGACCATTGTGTCCAGCGCCCGCGTCGACTCCAGCACCTCCGGGCCCTTGATGACCACGCCGAGCTGGGCCGCCCGTCCCGAGCCGACCAGCAGCGCCGTCGGCGTGGCCAGCCCCAGCGCGCAGGGGCAGGCGATGACGAGCACGGCCACCGCCGCGGTGAAGGCCGCCTGCGGGCTGTGCCCGGTGAGCAGCCAGCCCGCCAGGGTCGCGGCCGACAGCACCAGGACGATCGGCACGAACACCCCCGAGACCCGGTCCGCCAGGCGCTGGACCGGCGCCTTGCCCGCCTGCGCGGCCGTCACCATCTGGCCGATCCGGGCCAGCATCGTCCCCTCGCCCACGGCCGTGGCCCGTACCAGCAGCGCGCCGGAGGTGTTGACGGTCGCCCCGGTGACGGCCTGCCCGGCCTCCACCTCGGTGGGCACGGACTCGCCGGTGAGCAGGGAGGCGTCCACGGCCGAGCGGCCCTCGACGACGACGCCGTCGGTGGCCACCTTCTCACCCGGCCGCACGAGGAACAGGTCCCCGGCTGCCAGATCCTCGATGCTGATGCGCTCCTCGGTGCGGGTGGCCTCCGCGCGGGGCGAGCCGTCCTCGTTCAGGACGTCGACGGCGTCGCGGCTGCCCGACGGCGAGGTGAGGACCACCCGGGTGACCTCCTGGCGCCCAGCTCGAGCAGGGCGCGCAGGGCGTCACCGGAGCGGTACTTGGCGCGCGCCTCGGCGTAGCGGCCCGCCAGGAGGAAGGTGGTCACCCAGGCGGCCGACTCGAAGTACATGTGGGCGGCGTGCCCCTGCGCGCGCGGCAGCAGCTCCATGCTCATCCGCATGCCGATGTGCCCGGCCCCGCCGAGCACCAGCGCCCACAGGCTCCAGCCGGTCGCCGCGATGACCCCGAGGGACACGAGCGTGTCCATGGTGAAGGCACCGTGGCGCAACGCCCGGAAGGCCGCCTGGTGGAAGGGCAGCGCCCCCCAGAGCGCCACCGGCAGTGACATGATCGCCACCGTCCACTGCCAGCCGGGCATCTGGAGCGCCGGCACCATGGAGATCGCCATGATCGGCACCGACAGGATGAGGCTGTAGACGAGCCGCAGCCGCAGGTCGGCGGCCCGCTCCACATGCGAGGCGCCCAGGGCCGGTGCGGACGCTGTGGAAGCAGAGCTGGGGTGGACGCCGCCGGCGCTGCTGGCGCTGCCGGCGGGGCCGCCGGAGGGCGCCGCCGCGGCCGCCATGGACAGCGTCGCGCGGCCGCCTCCGCCCTTGGCGCTGCGCCCGGTGCCGCCCGAACCGGCCGGCGTGGACGGTCCCGACGCCGATGCCGACGACGGTTTCGACGCCGACTCGCCGGCCGACGACTCCTCCGGTGTGTCGGTGCCCAGCAGGGCGCCGGGTACCCGGCGCGGGCGACAGTGGCAAGGAGGTCGTCGACACTCACCGTGCCCGGGGCGGTGACGCGGGCCGACTCGGTGGCGAGGTTGACCGAGGCGCTCACGCCGTCGAGCTTGTTCAGCTTCTTCTCCACCCGGGCCACGCAGCTGGCGCAGGTCATGCCCCCGATGGAGAGGCTGACGGTGCGCAGCTGCTCGTCCGGCGTCTTATCCGACGCCGCGGCGCCGGACGAGACGTGGGCCCGACTGGTCGACGTGCTCATGAGTGCGGTTCCCTCTCCTGTGTTGCCCTCCGTCGGTGCCGTGCCGCAAGCCGTGGGGGTGGTTGCCGGACTGCTCAGCCCTCGCGGACGTCGCGCTCGATGGCGTCGAGCGTGTAGTCCCCGGCCTCATCGATGGCCTCGGACAGGGGCCGTGTCCTCGAGGCGGACATCGGAGAGCACGGTGACGGTGGACTGCCCGCCCTTGTTGAGCAGGACGGAGACATCCTTGACGCCGTCGAGCGCCTCGAGCTCCTCGGTGACGTGGGCGACGCAATGGCCGCAGGTGAGTCCGGAGACCTTGAGGGTGGTGGTGCGGTCGACGCCTTCAGCGGTGAACTCGGTCATCTCTCACTCCTTGGGATGTGAAGAAAATGGATGGATCGGAACGGGAACGAGGCGGTCCGGTCGGGTGGCCGGACCGCGGTGCTCAGGACCGCACGAGCCGGGCGATGGCGTCGGAGGCCTCGCGGATCTTGGCCGTGCCCTCCTCGTCGCCGGCCTGGGCGGCGTGCAGGACGCAGTGGCTCATGTGATCCTCCAGCAGGCCCAGGCTCACGGCCCGCAGGGCCTTGGTGGCGGCGGAGATCTGGGTGAGGACGTCGATGCAGTAGGTGTCCTCCTCAACCATGCGGGAGATGCCCGCACCTGTCCCTCGATGCGGCGCAGGCGCTTGAGGTGATCCTCCTTGGCCCCGCTGTATCCGGCCATCTCTCCTCCGTCTCTCCTTCTCGTTCGACAACGAACATACCCCTGGGGGGTAGATGAGTCAAATACCCCTCCGGGGTATCAGTAGCATCAGTCCCTGAGGGCGGAGCGGCCCGAACCGACCCAGTGGGCATGGTTCCGGGACAGGGCGGAGCTCGGCGTGGGATGCTCGTGCCATGACCACCGTTGCGAATGCCGCCCCTGTGTCAGCCGGCCGCGGGACGGCCACAGAGACGACAGGGACGGCAGGCAAGCCCGTTGACCCCGATCTCCAGCTCGCCCGGGACCCGAAGGCGGGAGCCGGCCGGCTCATGGTGCTGGCCGGCAACCGCCCCGACCTGCGCGGCGTCATCGTCGACAACCCGGGCTGCTCCCCGGAGCTGCGGGCCTGGGTCGGCCGGATGGGGGCGGCCTCCGCCCGCCCCAACATCGAGGCTGATTCGGCACGGGCGGACAGCGCTCACGACGCCGACGACGCCGACGACTCCCCGTCCCTGGCGCCTACGGGCTGGGAGCCCTCCGACATCGGCCTGGGCGACGACCCCTTCGGCTCCGTCCTGGGCGACCCGCTCATGGGGTCCCTGCTCTTCGACGACGGCGGCCGCGACGGTGACGCCGACGACGGCACCGCCGGGGATGCCGAGGGCGGCCGTCCCACCGGCCGTGCCCGCGGCGGGCAACGGTCGCAGGGCCGGCGCACGGCCAGGGCGCACACCGCCGCCGCCCGCACCGCTTCCGCAACCGCCGCGTCCCGGACGGCGTCCCCACGCACCTCGTCCCGCGGACGACGTCGCGTGCAGCGGCTCAGCAGACTCCGCCGTCAGCCTCCCGGCCCTCCGGTGGCGGTCCGGCCGCTACGCGCAGCCCGGGTACCAGGTGCCGGGGCCCGGTCGGCCCGCCGGCCCTGTTGCAGGAGGCTATGGTGGGCCGCGTCGCGGCCCCTGTCGGCGGCCCGCAGGACATCCCCTGGGTTCCGGGCGGAGCCCAGGGCTACAGCGGCGCGCAGCCGACAGTGCCGCCCGCACGTCCCGCCGCCTCCTACGGGGCCCGGGGGTACGGCACTCAGCCCTCCCTCCGGTCCGGCCGCAGACCGGCTCCGTCCTCGGGCTCCGACACGAGCGCGATCAAGGTGGTGGGGTGGGTTCTCATCATCATCATCATCTTCCTCATCCGGATACTGACCGGCTGAAGGCGGATGACGGGGCCGGGCATCAGTGCTCAGGGGCTGCGGAGCTCTGAGGGCTGGGGCTCGAGCCCGGCGTCGGGCTGCTGGGGGCGCTGGAGGACGGGATCGTGAAGGGGCTGTTGAGGCGTACCCGTGCTGAAGGCCCACCACCATCTCCAGGCGCGACGTCGTGCCCGTCTTGTGAGAACAGGCCGGTGATGTGCGACTTGACCGTCGCCTCAGCAATGGTCAGCAGCGAGGCTATCTTGCGGTTCGAGGCCCCCTCGCACAGGAGGTGGAGGACGTCGCGCTCCCTCTCCGAGAGGTGGACGCTCCCGTCCGCACCGCGCACGGAGGCCAGCGCGTAGTCGATGAGGCGCGTCGTCGGCGTGGGGGCCACGACCTTCGCCCCGGAGTGGACCGTGCGCACCGCCGAGGTGATCTCCTCGGCCGGGGCGCTCTTGAGCAGGAAGCCGCTGGCCCCCGCCCCCAGCCCCTGGAGGAGGTCCTCATCGGTGTCGATGGTGGTCAACAGGATGACCCGGGTGGGTGGCGAGCTCCGAAGCACCTCCCTGGTCATTTCCACGCCGTCCATGTTCTCCATGTGGACATCGGTGATGAGGACGTCAACCTGGTGGGATTGGACAAATCTCAGGGCCTCGTGGGTCGAGCGCGTTGCTAGGAGGACGGAGAGGTCCTCAACGCCAGAGAAATAGGACTCCAGATGGGCCAGGGCCATCGCGTCGTCGTCGACCAGGGCGACGCCAACGCAGTCGGGAGGAATCTGGGAAGACATGTGTCTCCTTGGTCAGATGTGTGCGGACCGCGGTAGGTGGGGGTCGCGGTCTGCTGGGAACAGTGAACAAACTACCTGAAAAAAGACGCCAACCGTGTAAACGCCGCGAAATGCGTCTCGACGAAAGGACGGGTGGGGCCATCCAAACAGCGGAGCGGGCAGTAGATCAAAGACCGATGTGAACGCCTGACGGCTTCGGGCAGGCTCTTCGCCAACGGCACTTCCCCCAAGTGTGCCTCCTCTGTCGTTCCCAGGAAGGAGGGTCCGTGTACCGCTCTGCGTTCAAGGAGGGTGTGGCGCCATCACTGGCTCGCGCTGCGTCCCTCGAGTCACCCTTCGGCCTGGTTTCCCGTTCCACCGAGCTGCCCCAAGCGGCCGGAGAACCGGTCTTCGCGATCTGGACCGGTCTTCTGGGTGATCCATCTGAGGCGCTGAGGTCACAGCGCAGCTGGAATCACCGTGCCGAGGCGGGCAACTTCGACGGGGCCGGCGGGGCCATCGACGCCGATCGCGCCAGACACATCGCGATCGTGGAGACGATGGAACGCTACTCCAGCTGCTCATGGACGGAGGAGGAGCTGGTGTGGGACACCCCCGCCGGTCTCGGCGAGGCCGCGATCGGACCGGAGCGCTGGCCGGCGTGCTCGGCCACCGAGCTGGCGGACCCCGACTGCGGGCTCATCGCATCGGACCCCCGCGTCCCGATGCGATGGGTGCGCGGCTGGTCCCTGACGCGCGGCCGAGAGGTCTTCGTCCCGGCCGTCCTGGTCTACCTCAACTTCCCGGTACGCACCCCCTCCGAGCAGTTCGTCAACCCCATCTCCACCGGCACGGCCGCGCACTCCGACCTGCGCGAGGCGGTCCTGGGCGGCCTGCTCGAGGTCATCGAGCGCGATTCCATCGCCCTGACCTGGCTGCAGCGCCTGCGCCTGCCCGCGGTCGCCGTCGACCCTGCCACCCTGGGCGAGGAGGTCGCCGAGTACCACCGGGTCGGCACCTCCACCGAGCTGAGGACCCACCTGTTCGACGCCACCACCGACTACGGCGTCCCCACCCTCTACGCCGTCCAGACCTCCCAGGTCGACCCCGAGCTGGCCCAGGTGGTCGCCGCCACCTGCGACATCGACCCGCAGCGGGCGCTGGCCAAGATCCACCGCGAGCTCGCCTCCCTGCGCATCGCCCTGCGCAGCCACGCCCGCGGCCCCCGTGCCCAGGAGATCAAGGGCCAGGACCTCACCGTAGTCGGCGGAGCCCTGGCGGACGCCGAGCTGTCCATGCGCCACATCTTCGACTTCCTCCTCGAGGGCGAGCGGCCCGTCCACGCCCTGGACGAGATCGGCACCCTGGGGGCGTCGTCGGCCGGCATTGACGGCAGTGATGGTCCTGACCCGCTCGAACGGGTCGTCACCAACCTGGAGCGGGCCGGTGCCGAGGCGATCGTTGTCGACATCACCACCGACGAGGCCCGCCAGGTTGGCATGCACGTCATCAAGGCCCTCATCCCCGAGGCCATGCCCCTGTCCTTCAGTCACCACGCCCGCTACCTGGCCACGCCCCCGTCTCTACGAGGCGCCCCGGGCGATGGGCCTGACCGTCCACGACGAGGCCGGGATCAACCCCGTCCGCCAGCCCTTCGCCTGAACCATGCCCCCGACGTCCGCACCATCAGCCATGCCACCGATCGACTCCCAGGAGCCCCGACCCGCCATGAGCACGACGACGCCCGCACCGGCCACGCAGCCGGCACAGGGACCGGCACCGCAGGCCCCCACGGGGCCGGTGACGGCCTACCTGCCCCAAGGCGGGTTCGCGCGCGCCGTCGTGAGGCGGCTCGCCGGTGAGGGCGACGTCGTCGTGCCGGTCGACCAAGGGCTGGTCAGCGCCTACGTCCCCTACGCCGACCGCGCCGTCCTCGTGGCCGACCCCGATCAGACCGGCCTGCGTGAGGACCTCGACACCCTGTCCTTCACCCGGTCCATCCCCTCCCTCGGCCTGGAGCTCTTCCCCACAGAGCTGCGCTGCGGACCGCTCGTGGTGCCCGGCCGCAGCGCCTGCTACCGCTGCTACGACCGACGCCGCCGCCAGCACGGCTACCGCCCGATGCCCGCGGAGGTCGCCGCCGAGCTCGGCCCGCTGGAGCAGGCCTACGCCCACCACCACGTGCTCCTGGGGAGCCGGACTCATCTCGCTGGCCCTCCAGGCCCTCGACCGCCGGGGAGCAGCCGTTCCGGGAGCCGGTGGGGCCGGTGGAGCAGACGGCGTCGCCGTCGGCGAGGACATCCCGGACATCGGCGGCCAGGTGTGGACCATCGACCTCGTCTCCGGGGTCACCACCTGCGCGCGGACCGTGGCCGTGGACCGCTGCGAGACCTGCTCGACTCGCTACGAGGGCGCCGCGACGGCCTGCCCGCGCTCGCAGCCCTCCTGCCCGAGCGGCGCACGGGTGGACGCCCCTCACGACTCCGATCGCCGTGGGAGGTGGCCTGAGATGGCCGGGGACGCCACAAGCTCAGTCATGCGTGCCGGCGACGTCGGCCGCGCCGCTCGCCGCGACCTGCAGTTCCGCATCCCCGCAGGCCCGTGGTCCGACTGGGCCTGCGCGCCCGGCCTGACGAGGACGGCTGGATCGTCGACAGGGGCCCGCAAGAGCCAGGTCCTGGGCGGAGCCTTCGCCCGCGAGCACATGGGTCCCCTGCTCGAGGCCTGCGACGGTACCCGCACCCTCGACGAGATCGGCGAGGTCACCGGCATCGGCCCGCAGGCCGCCTTCGAGGCCGTCTCCCTGCTGTGGACCGGCGGTATCGTCGAGGAAGGGGATGCCGAGCCCGCCCCCGGTGACCCGGCGCCTGAGCTGGCGCGGTTCCTCTCGCGCCTGGGTGACTCCACCGGCGTCAACGACTCCTGGCAGGACGCCGCCCGCCGCCTGGCCGCCGCCCGGGTCGCCGTCGTCGGGGGACAACGAGCTGGCTGGCGAGATGGTCGCCGCCCTGGAGCCCACGCTGCCTGACGTGCGGCTCGACGGCGCCCCCCGCCAGGGGGACACGCTCGTCGTCCTCATCGAGACCCAGGGCTCCGCGGGCCGCCGCGAGGAGGTGGCGCGCCGCTGCCGCGAGGCCGGCATCCCGCTGCTGCGGGTGCGCGCCGAGCAGGAGGCGGTCACGGTCGGCCCCTACGTCGACGAGGCCTTCTCACCCTGCCTGGCCTGCGCCAGCGCCGACGAGCCCGAGCTCGGCCCCCGCCCCGAGGCCGCCCGCCGCGACATCGTCATCGGCCTGGCCGCCCGGGCCGTGGCCGCGCTCATCGCCCGTGCCACCGTCACCCACCTGCCCGGGGACGCCCGGCGCACGGACCCTGGCCACCTTCACCTACTCCCGACCGCCCGGTCGTCTCCCGACCAGCTGCCCCGTCTGCTCCGTTGCGGGGCAGGGTCAGGCCCCGGTGCCGGTGGCGCCGTCGGCCCCCGTGGGGGCCCGCTACGAGCAGTCCGTGGCCATCCCGCCGGCGGCCTTCGTGGACTCCAAGGGCCATCAGCAGCACTACAAGCCCTCCAACCTGCGCCTTCAGCGCGAGTTCCTCGACTGGCCGGTCTGCCCGCGCACCCCGCTGCCGCCCGCCGACCTGGAGCGGCTGGACCAGCCCTGGCCCGTCGTGCATCCGCTCACCGATGACGGCTCTGAGCCCGACGTCGTCGCCCGCTCCCCACCCTGGGCGAGCTCGCCACGATCCTGGCGCTGTCGGTCGGCGTGCGCGAGCCGCTCGGCACCGAGCCCACCGGCCGGGAGCAGGCCGACACCGCCCAGACCCCGCTGAGCACCAAGCTGCGCCGCTGGACGGCCGCCGGCGGCAACATCGGCTCGGTGACCGCCTACGTCCTCGTTCCCGAACGAGGGCAGAACGACGGAGAGCTGGCTCCGGGCGCCTACGTCTACATCGAGCGCGACCACGCCCTGGCGCTCATCGGCCCCGCCCCCGGCGAGCAGACCGGAACGCAGGGGGTGGTGCCCGACGGCGTCGGCGCCCGGATTGTCCTGACCGGCAACGTCGACAAGGTGGCCCGCAAGTACTTCTCCTTCGCCCTGCGGATCGCGGTGCAGGACTGCGGCTGCTCCTTCGAGGTGATCCGCCTCGTCGCCGACGCTCTGGGGGTGCCTCTGCGAGCCCGGGCCCGCTGGGACGAGCAGCAGATCGCCCGGGAGCTGGGCATGGACCCGGTCCGCGAGCCGGCCTGCATCGTCGTCGACCTGGGAGGCAGCCGTGCGCACTGACTTCGAGACCCTGCGCGAGCTCATCAACGGCTTCTCAGCCGGATCGGGAACCCGCCCGGGAGAGCCGACCTCCGACGGCCTGGCCGCCCGTCGCCCGCGCCCGCCGCTGGCATGCCTGGAGCCGGACGTGCTCGCGCCCGGACCCCAGGCGGCCTACCCCTACAGCTGCACCGGACCTTCGAGCGCCGCTCGTCCTCCACCAGCTACGGCGCCGAGCCGCTGGCGGTCGAGCCCCTCCTGGGCATGGTCCGCGACGCCTGGCCGACGACGCGCGCACCTGGGGCGAGACGCCGCCTGCCCCCTGGAGCCGTTCGTCCTCCTCCTGCGCCCGAGTGGTGCCGAGCCGGGCATCTACCGGGTGCGGCTCGACGGCGTCGACCGCGTCCGCCCCCTGCCGGACGCGGAGGCGATCGAGGGCATGACGGTGCAGAAGGAGTTCGCCCGCGCCGGCGCCATCGTCTCGGTGGCCGCGAACCTCGATGAGGCCGACGCCTGGGGCGGGGCGTCCGGCTACCGCTTCACCATGAGCCGCAGCGCGGCCCTCATCTACTCGCTGCACCTGCGCGCCGTCGCCCGTGGGGCTGGTGGGGACGGTCTTCGCCGGCTTCGCCACCTCGGCGGTGCGCCACCTGCTGGACTCCGACGGCGTCAGCCGCCACCAGATGTTCGCCGTCACCATCGCCAGTCCTCAGACGACTCCACCCGACCAGGCGGCCCGGCTGGCCCCGGTCACCACCCGCGAGCGCCGCCGGCCAGCCGGCGGCGAGACGGACCCAGAACTCCATATCGCGCCAGAGCGCCACACAGACCACCCCGTTCGCGGGGTTGTGGGGCGCGGCCCCGGCAGGCCGGACCCCCAGGGCCCGATCGGGCCCTGCTCCTGCCCACACGACGTATGAGAGAAGGAGGTGAACAGCATATGACGAACAGCGCGATTGATCTCACCCTTGCCGACAGTGACTTCGGCGTCGAGGAGCTGCCTGAGGGCAACGCCCTGGGTTGCGCCTTCAGCAGCGCCAGCGCGTCCTGTCCGGCCAGCGCGGCCTCGGCCTCGTGTCCGGCCTGCGCCGCCAGCGCGTCGACGACGTCCTGCTGACGACCCCATGGTGGCGGGCAGGGGACCGGGTCTCCCTGCCGCCACTGTAATCACCCGGATTCCCGCGAACCGATCTGAGGGAGCCAAGAGCCCACGATGAGCACGGTGATGAGTACGGCGATGAGTAGCACGAGCACCCCGACGAGCCCGATCCCGCGCTTGCGCCGTGGCGTGAGCCTGATCGTCGGGATGGACAACCAGCCGATGCTGTTCGACTCCGACTCGGGCAAGTACCACCGGCTCAGGGGCGGCCGCAGCCTTCATCGTCAACCAGTTCGACGGGGTGCGCTCCCTGCCGACCATCATCGAACAGCTGCCCCAGGACATCGACGAGGGCCGGGCGCCAGGCGCATCACGAGCCTGGTCGACAACCTGCGCGACAAGAGCCTCCTGGCGACGGCGAACCCGCCCCCGCCGTCCCCGCCGCGACCCCGCCCGCACCAGACGCACCCGCGGTCGGCACACCGCCCAGCCCCGCCGAGCCCCGCCACCTCAGGTCGAGCAGGCCCCCGCCGCAGCGAGGCTGGTGGCTGCCCGCATCATCATCGCCCGCAAGTACCACCGGATCGTCGCTCCCGATCGTCACCCTGCTTCAGCGTCTGCCGGCCCGCGCGCTCAGCTGGGTCTTCCTGGCGCTGGCCGCCTGCGGCTACCGGCCGGGGCCATGGCCCTGGCCTCCCTGGCCGGTGGCCCCCGCCCGGGCGTCCTCGTCCTCGTCACGGCGGTGGCGATCCAGCTGGTGAGCATCCTGCTGCACGAGTCCTGGCACGCCATCGTCGCCGGCTACCTGGGCACCCCCATCCGACGGACTGGGGGTGGCGCTCATGTTCTGGGCGATCCCCATCGCCTACGTCGACCGCACCGACTCCTACCGGGTGCGCTCCCGGCGCGGGCTGACGATGCTGGCCCTGGCCGGCATCTTCTCCGACGGCGTCGTCTGCGGTCTGGAGGCGGCCGTCGCCTGGGCCTCGACGGGAACGGTGCGCCAGGTGGCCCTGACCCTGTGCGCCTTCCAGCTCACGATGCTCGTCACCAACCTCAACCCCCTCACCCAGTCCGACGGCGTCGCCGCGGTCGAGGCGACCACCGGCTCGGTCAGCCTGCGCGGGCGCTCCATGTTCGTGCTGCGCTGCGTCCTGAGGCGCCAGCCGCTGCCGCCGGGCTGGCCGTCATGCGGCCCGCAGTGCGCTGGGGCTACTTCATCTACGGGCTGGCGTGCTCTCTTCTCGGACTGCTGGCCTTCGTGATGAGCGTTGTATGGATAGGCTACTGGCTGTCCGCCCTCTTGAAAGGTTTCCTCCTATGACGCAGCCGGTTCTCTCTCGTGCCGGTGCCTCCCCTCCCAGACAGCCACAGCCGCAGCCCGTATCCGCCGTGACCCCCGGGAGCCCATCCCATCCGCTCCGACCTCCCGCCGTACCAGCGCCGGTACCGGCATCGGACGGGCCCCCGGCCCTGGCCCAGCCCGCCGTGGCCCTGCCGACCCTCGTGCGCCTGGGCGGGCTGCCGGCGCGAGCCGTCCCGAGACCACCGCCGCCGTCATCGGCACCCTGGACTACCTGCGCCGGCTCGACGAGGTGCTCGACGGCGCCGCCGACCAGCTGCTCGACCCGCTCTACGAGATCGTCCCCACCCTGGACAAGGCCGAGCGCCGCCCGGTCCTGCGCGCCAAGCGCTGCGTCTTCCAGGGGCGCGCCACCGACCTGTCCGAGGAGGTCCTGGCGGCCCTGCCCGCCGAGCTGCGCGCGCTGCTGGGAACGCTGGGACGCCCTGGTGGCCCGTAAGGAGGAGACCCGCGCCCGCCTGGCCGTCCTGGTCGACGTCGACCTGGACCGCAGCCGCGAGCTGCTGGCGGCCGGCCTCGACAGAGCCCGGCTACCAGGGAGGCCTGGCGATCGCCGCCCCGGCCCTCGTCTCCACCTGGCCGCCCGCGGCCGCATCGGCTCGAGACCCCGCGTCCTGCGCACCCTCTACACCCTGGCCACCCAGGCCGCCCTCAAGACCAGCCCCTTCTCGGGACTGACCACCGTCAACGAGGCGGGCCAGCCCGTCCACCGGGCGCAGCCACCGCATGGTGGCCACCCACCTGGCCTACCGCATCCTGAGCGCCACCGCCGGGACCTGGCCGCCGACGGCGCCCTCTACCTCGAGCCCGCCCCGTGCGCCGGTCATCACCGCCGCTCCCGGCCAGGCGCGGCAGCGCCTGCAGCCAGTACCCGCCAGGGAGGTCGAGGCCGAGGCGCTGACCGTCGTCGGCGAGCACGAGTACGGCAACGGCATGGTCTTCCGCCAGGAGACCATCCAGCCCGCCCGCTGGCTCCAGGAGACCCGACGCCCTGACCGGCGGCGGCATGCGCCGTGCTCGGCGTGCGCGACGCCTGCGAGCGCGTGGGCGGCGCCGACCCGCGCCTGCGCCTGGAGCGGCTGCTGGCCTCCCGGGCGCCGTCGTGCCGCAGGTGCCCTGGTACCGCAGGGAGAACCCCTTCCCGCTGCTGGCCGCCTCGCTCTCACCGGACCAGCAGCGCCAGTGGGGCGAGGACCTGGCCTGGCTGGCCCGGCTCGACGAGGCCGTCGGCGCCGCCGACGGGCCCCTCGCGCCGAGCTCCTCAACCGCGCCGTGCGGCTGGCCGAGCGGGTCTTCCCCGACGGCGAGCTCGGCGAGCGTCCCAGCAGCTTCCTCTACGAGGACCGCGAGGTCCGACTCGCAGCTGGGCCGACCCGCTCGAGACGCCCCTTCGAGCAGGACGTGCAGACCCTGCGGCAGCTCGCCGACCCCTGGGTGGCCCGCTCCCACATCTACGACCTCATGGTGGCCCGCTTCGTCTCGCTGTTCGGCAACGGCGGGGTGTGCAGGACCCGCTGGCCTTCTTCATGACCATCGCCCACGCCCCCGACGGCGACGGGAGATGCTGCGCGCCGCCGGGCTCGACTACGCCGCCGGGCCCCGACGCGGAGCGCAACGCCCTGTCCGGCGGGGCTCTCCGGCTCCCCCAGGCACCTGGGCGCCTTCCTCCAGCCCAGTGGCCCCCAACGCGCGGACCTACGCCGCCGGCGGCGAGGCTGACCGTCGTCAACGCCTTCACCAACGCCAACGGCTCGCTCCAGGCCCGCTTCCACCGGCTCCTGGGCTCCGGCTTCCAGGAGCGCCTGGCCTCGCGGATCCGCACCTCCTGGGGCACCGGCGGGTCCTGGAGATCCAGGCCAGCACCGAGTGCAACACCGGTCAGGCCGTCTCCTGCGGGCTCCTGCCGCCGCTGGGGAGCTGCCCGGTGAGCCAGGGGCGCCCGACGCGGTCCCCCTCAGCTCCCTGCGGCTCGTCCACGGCCCGGCCACGAGCACCCTGTTCCTGGCCGACGACGCCGGGCCCGTGGGGCTGGCCTACCTGGGCCTGACCCCAGTACCTCCTGGGCGGCTACCTGTCCTGGCTGGTGCTGCTGAGCGACCCCGTGGTCGGCTGCCCCCTTCGCGGACCACTGGACCAGCCGCCGTCGGGACCTGAACGGGCCCCCTGCCCGACGGGTGATGCACTCCGAGCGGACCGTGGCCGGCCGCCTGGTGACCCGCCGCGAGTCCTGGACCTTCCAGCCGCGCAGATCGCCCCGCTCATGGACCGCGACCTGACCACGACCCTGCTGCACATGGACGACCTGCGCAAGCAGTGGGGCATGCCCCACGGAGGTGTTCGTCCACCAGCACATGCCCTCCCAGGGCGCCACCTTCGACCAGCACAAGCCCCGCTACGTGGACCTCACCTCACCGGTCTCGCTGCTGGCGCTGCGGGGCTGGATCGACCCGACGCCGCCCACATCAGCTTCGTCGAGGCCCTACCCGGCCCGCGGCGAGCCTGGGGCTCACGCAGGACGGTGAGCCCGACGGTGGCCAGTACCTGGTGGGACTCCAGTGGCCCAGAACCTGGGAGGCATGGCGTGAGCACGCACGACGACGTCCCAGTCCAGCCGGCGCGAGCAGCCTAACCAGCCCAGCCGGCTCATCCGCTCCCGCAGGCTGCTGGCTCGGGGGCGCTCGAGGGCCAGCAGCAGGCGGGCGCACCGGGCCCGGCCGGGTGGGCCAGGTGGGCCAGGGAGGTGGGCCAGTCGGGCAGGTCAGGGCGCTCAGGCCGGCCAGGCCGATGGTCGGCCTGGGAGGGCGCGACGCGCAGGATGGCGGCCTCGATCCCGGGGATCCAGCCCCTGGAGATGGCGGCCGCCGACTTCGGCAGCCTGCGCGCCCAGCACAGCGCGATGCGCCAGCGGGAGTTCGGCGATGGCCGGTCAGCGCGACGACGTCGGCTGGCTGTTGCGCGGATCTACTGCGCCGGCGAGGACGACACCGACGCCCTGCTGCCGGAGATCGCCCAGTGGCTGGCCGGGCCCGCGGCCAGTGGGACATCCGCTCGGCGCACTTCCTGCGCTTCGTCGACCTGCGCGCCACCACGTCCGGCTGCGGCTCAAGGCCGTCGAGGGCGTCCTGGACGAGGCCTACGCAGAGCATGCGCGAGCTGCGACGCCGTCGCCCAGCGGGACCGAGCGCGCACGGTCGAGCGCCTCGTCTCCCGATCCGATGACCAGTGGATCGGCGCCAGCCAGCCAGCATCGCCTTCGGCGTCTACGGCCCCGAGTACGACAAGTACGGGGCGTGGCCGGCGTCGAGAGCCGAGCGCCACTTCTACGTCTCCAGCCGTTGGTGCCTGGACCGCCAGGTCTGGCAGATTCCGGATCGGTGCCGCGGGCGGCCCTGGCGGCGCGGTTCCTGGCGCTGGCGGCCCGCAGCGCGCCGCTGCCCGAGCCGAGCTGCTCTCCGCCCACCTGCGGATGTGGGGCTCGCGTCTGCCCGCGCACCTGCGCGACGGCAGCGCCCTGGGGCCGATCGTTCAGCAGCTGCTGGAGGTCATCGAGTTCCAGTTCGATGAGATCCCGTCCTGGGAGCCAGGCGGCCGCGGCCGTGGGCGAGCTGGCCGACGACGCCGCGCGCGCCATCGGCGTCATGGGGCTGGGCATCCGGCGGGCGCCGGGCCCTGGACCTGCTGCATCGACGTCAACCGGCTCGGCCTCAACCCGGCCGAGGGTGCGTCGCCGGGCTGTGCGCCGCCCGAGCTCCTGACCGGGGGCGCCGTGCCCCGGCCAGCCCTCAGCCGCCGTCGGGTGGCCGGGCGCCGCCTCGCCCGGAACCCCGAAAGAGCGCCGGGTGTCCATGGCGCGGCAGTAACCCTGTACCGGCGCCGCT